>Ga0209534_10001057_pt1 | contig 29666 bp, 15 predicted proteins | sample COG_07_FD_184751 | JGI IMG/M metagenome (GOLD analysis project Ga0209534, IMG submission 184751) | Pelagic Microbial community sample from North Sea - COGITO 998_met_07 (SPAdes) (version 2) | ecosystem: Environmental > Aquatic > Marine > Neritic zone/Coastal water | place: Helgoland, sampling...
CGATAGTGCATTTACATTGAATACCATAATTGTAAAATGATGCTAATTCAAATTGACCATATTTATGACCTAATTCTGCTGTTTTTTTACAATATTCAAATGCTTTAGTTCTATCTTTTTTTACACCGTATCCAAAAATATAACATTCAGCAACTTCAAATAAAGCATCTGTATGACCGCTATCTGCTGCTTTTATATACCAATTAAAAGCAATCTTAGGTTTTTTTATCTCATTTTTATAATATTCACCTAATTGAAATTGACTTGCAGAATCATTTTTTAGTGCTTTTTCTAATAAATTTTTAACTTCTTCACTAGATAAACTCATTTTTTCAACTAAAACTACAAATTGTTTTAAAATTAAATAAGTCAATAAGTGTATTGAATTTTATATATAAATATAATTATTATATTTTTTTCAATTTTTTATAAAATATATATATAATCATATGATATTATAGATATTATAAGAGTATATAAAAATTGATATTTTATAGTTAATATATAATAAATATTAAAGTATATAAAATATAAATAATATTATTTAATAATTTTTATTATATAAAAATAGATATTTATATCTATATATTATAAAAGAGTATAAAACATTTTATATACTATAATTTATATACTATAATTTATATACTATAATTTATATACTATAATTTATATACTATAATTTATATACTATAATTTATAGTTCATACTTAACTATACTAAAAATGATACACTTAAATCAAAAAACTGGTGAAAAAGATAAAATATTAGAACTTATCAATAGTTCTATTAGTAAATCAGATTATGAATTAGAATGTTTATTTTATGATAATGTAATCAATAATAATAGTCCTAGAATTAATAATGATAATTTTATGTCATTACTAAAACGTTATAAAAATAATCCTAATTATATTTCTAATACAACTGAAAGATTAACTATACAATTACCTCGTGATAATGAAAAATTCAATAATATACGTATTTTAATAAAAGGGTCAGGAGCAATTAAAAACTATTGTAATAATGAAAATCTTAGTTTAATACGTAATAGTATTGATTTTGAATACAAAACTTCACCTAAAGGTTTAAATCGTGTTGCTATTCCTAATTATAATTTAAAATTTAATTTAAAAGAGGAACATAATTTTAATAATGATGAAGCACGTATTAATGAACTTTTACGAGAAATTAATGATATACCTAAAACATATAGATATAAAAAAATATTCTCATTTAAAAAGAAAACGAATGATTTTCAAATTGATATCAGTATCGTAAAAAATAGCACATTGCTAGATAATCATTTCTTAACAGTCAAAGAAATCATTGAACAAAACAAACAAAGAGATGTTGAAAAACCAAAAGATAGTAAAATGACCTTTATAAATTGGTGGAATTCTGTAAAAGATAAACCTACTGAATTAGTTAAAATAAAAAATTCAATGAATTATTTTAAAACGATAAAAGAAAGTAATGTATTTCATGAATTACCTCATTATGAAGTTGAAGTAGAATACATTAAAAATAAACACCATACTAATCCTACATTTAAAAATATGACTGACCGTAAAGATTATGTTCAAACCGAATTTGTAAATTTCTTTAAAGAAATTGGAACTATTTTACAATGTCTTCAAAATTCATTTTATATTTTAAGTAATGATGAATTATTAACTGTTAAAGACCAATTTTTAAAAGTTGTTGAAAATAGTATTGATGAGAAAATGCTTGAACACAATTTTAGAGCACAACAAAAAGTGAGTAAAACTAAAACTAAATCTAAAACTAAATCATCTTTACCTAAACAAAAAGGAGGATATAGTGTAAGTGGTGTAAGTAGTGTAAGTGATGGAAGTGATGGTGGTGATGGAAGTGGTGTTGATATGTATTCTTTAAATGAAGACAACGATATTAATTTTGAAGAAAAGATAAATGATGAAACCATTATGGCTGGAGGAACACAAATTGTTTCAGGACACCATACTATTGATGATGAAGATAATTCTAATATTACAAACTATAATGATGATATGAATGGTGGAGATAATAGTGTTATGAACGGTGGAAGGAAAAGTGTAGGCGGAAGTGATGGTGATGATAATGAAGGTAATGTTGATAATAATAACAATGATGATAACAAGGAAGATAATAGTGATGAAGATATGAATCAAATTGGCGGTGCTAAAAAACTTGCTGAATTGAAATATAAAATTATATCTAATTTAAAATATAATATTTTCTTTGGTCCTCTCATTGTTGATTTATTACATACAAATGCTGACCATATTCCACCTTCAGCCATTCCTGACCCAAGAATAAATACTAATATACATATTAATTATTTAGTCACTGACAAAACAGATGGTGACCGTAATTTATTATTCTTTAACGAACAAGGTAAAGCCTATGGTATAAGTCGTGAGACTACATCACAAATTAAATATTTTGGTGTTACCATACCAGCACTCGCCAATACTATTTTAGATGGTGAATATATTAGTCGCTCTTATGAAAATAAACTATTAAATCATTTTTACATATTCGATTCTTATATTTACAAAGGAGAAAATGTTATAATTAAACCATTCTTATTTAGTAAAAAAGGAGGTTCTAATGGTAGATATGATACTATATTAAATAGTATTAAAGCATTTACTGAAAGCACTAATATTACACAATTAAATAGTAAATTACCATTCTTATTATTTAAAAAAGAATATATGTTATCAGATACACCAGAAAGATATGAACGTGCTATGCTTAAAGGCAAACCATCACTTATGAATGAAAATTGTAAAAATATACTTAATAAAATGAATGTTCGATATGGTGGCTTATTAGATGTCGGGCATCTTTTTCCTTATAAAACAGATGGGCTTGTTTTTCATCCTAATAATTTAGCAGTATTTCAAACAACGATGGATAGTTATATTGCAAATCCATTTGCTTCAAAAGGTAAAAGATGGAATAATAATTATAAATGGAAAGCACAAGACCATCTTACAATTGATTTTAAAATTAAGATTATTAAAGATATAGAAACAAATAAACCAGCCTATTCTTATTTTGGTGAAAGTAAATATGTTAAAATAAATTTATTAACATCTATTTATCATACACCAAATGCTAGAAAAGACCACAATAGATTAAATTTCTATCTTATTAATTCTGGTAGAAAATTATCTAATTTACCAAGTGAAATGAAATTTTTATCAACAACGCCTTTTATTGGTTCGTATGATAATGAAGGAGATGAAACAAATCAAATGGGAGAAGCCTATTTTAAAGTTGATGGTAATGATAATATTATTTGTAGTGATGGAAGTATTATTACAGATAATGTTATTTGTGAATGTGCTTATAATTTAAGTAATGATATTGATTATAGATGGGTGCCTATACGTATTAGAACAGATAAAGATAAACCTAATGCTTATCTTACCGCAAATGCCGCATGGATGTTAATTAATAATCCTATTACTAAACATAAATTAATTAGTAATGATAGTGGTATTGAACGTGGTAGTGGTGGTCGTGCTAGTGATGGTCGTGGTAGTAATAGTCGTGATATAAAAGAGACGAGTGCTCTTATTGAAAAAGAATTAAAAACAAAAGATTATTATAGTGCTCTTGATAAAACTAATTTATCTGCGGGACCTTTAAATAAATTCAATAATTTTGTAAAACGCTATTTAATTAATAGAGCATTAACAGGTTATACTAAACCAAATGTTATTGATTTAGCAGTAGGTGAATTTGGTGATTTAGATAAATACATTAAAAATGATGTAAATCATGTATTAGGTATTGATATTAATGAACATAATCTTAATAATTCAGAGAAAGGTGCTGCAACACGTATTATGGAACAGACTTTATTACATAATAATTCTCAATATTCTAGATTTGCTGATAAAGTTATTCTTATTAATGGAACTGTTACTAAAAATATTGCCAATGGTGATTGTGTATTTGATAATCTTAATAAATATTATTTAGATGTTTTATATGGTAGAGCAAAAGGCAATACTACTAAATTACGTAAAATGGAAGGTGTTGGATTAGATGGTTATGATTTAATTACGTGTATGTATGCTATTCACTATATGATGAATGATGAAACCTCATTAGATAATTTTCTTAGAAATGTTAGTGAAAATTTACTCGACCAAGGTTATTTTATTGGCACTTGTTTAGATGGTATAGAAATATTAAACAAAATAGGTAATCGTAGTGAAATTAAAGGTGAAGTTAATGGTAAAAATGTATTTTATATTAAAAAACTCAGTGATGATGACGATGATTATAAAACAATTACTGTTGGAAATAAAATTGAAGTTTTCTTTGAAACATTTGCTACTCCTTTTACTGAAAATTTAGTAAGCATCTCTTATTTAGAAGAAAAAGCAAAACAACATAATCTTAAATTAATAGAATTTAGAGGGTTTTTAGATGAACCTGGTAATATGCTTTCAAAATTTGCTACCGATGGTAATAAAATTGCAATGGAAAATGCTAAAAAAATAAAAGAAGAGGACGCACTTATGACTTGGGCTAAATTCAATAGTTATTTCATCTTTCAAAAAGTAAGAAGTGATGAAGAATTATAGTTAGATTAATTATATATTATTATATTAATTATAGATTATTATATTAATTCATATTTTTTACTTATTTTTTATTTTTTTCAAAAAAATATAAAACAAAAATTATAATTTTCATTTTTTAAAAATATATCATTTTACACATTTCTATTTTATACATTCTAATACTTTCTATTAATTTACTTATTAAACATATAATATAATTATTTTTTTTTTGTAATAATGTTTTATAATCATTATTATTTATTAATTCTAATAAATTTAAAATAGTATCACATTGTTCTATATTATTTTCTATGATTGTCATTTTTTCTAATGTAATTAAATTATTATTATTATTATTAATTTTTTTTATATTTATTATATATAGTTACTAAAATATAAATATAAGTTATAAATATTTAAAAAATTTAAGAGTAAATGAATTGTTTATTAGCAGAAGATAAAGAAAATTATTTAAATAAAATAAATAAATTTTATAAATATGATAAATTAACACTGGAAATTATGAATTCTAAACAAATATGTAGTTATGATTATACTAATAATATTAAACAAATTAATAATAAAGATAAAAATAAAATAATTGATTTATTATATAAAATATCTATATTTTTAGATGATAATAATATAGAATATTGGTTAGATGGTGGAACTTTATTAGGTGCTGTTCAAAATAATAAATTTATTCCATGGGATGATGATATTGACTTAGCAATACCACAAAAATCATATGGATTATTATATAATATTATGTTAAAATTACCAAAAATTAAAACTAAAAATCAAATATATTATATTTCACAAAAATATAAACTTAAATTTTATTGGAGTTCTCATTTTTTTAATAAATCTAAAGATAAATCAATATATATATTAAATTATCCATCAATGTTATTTGTTCAACATTCAAATTTTAATTTACCTTATAAATGTGATTTAATACTATATATAAAACATAATAATAAATATACAACAAATTATCCACCATGGATTAAATTTGGTTTTAATAATAAAGATGTGTATCCATTAAAACATATTAAATTTGAAAATCATTATTATAAATGTGTAAATAATCCAATACCATTTTTAAATAATGGTTATTGGTTTTGGAAACATATTGGCGTTGCATCTCATGCTCATACTAAAAATTTAAAAAATAATAGAAATAAACAAATATATTTTATATTTCCAAATAAATATATAAAAAAATTATCATTAAAAAATATAAAACATATTTCAAATAAACATAAAAAAACAATAAAAAATAAATCAAAATAAAATAAAACAAAATAAATTATAATAATTTTGTAATCTGTTTTATACCTAATTTTTGATTATGTAAAATAATATTATAATAATATTCATTTATATGTTTTGTTTCTAATGAATTAATAATATTATATGCTTCATTTACTTTTTTATTTTTAGCAACATCTATATTTTTATATTTATAATAAATATCTTTAATTTTTTTATATACTTTTTCACATTCTTCATCATTTTCTTTTTTATATTTATTAGGAATATTAAAATCACTATTATAATAATAATTCATATCTATATTAATACAATAACTATCTGGAACAACTAAATCTATAAAAGATTTATAATGTTCATCTATTTCATTACTTTTATCAATAATAGTTTTAACTCTAACATTTATTATAAATGATTTTGAAAGATATAAATATTTTAATCTTGTAGACCAAGGATAATGTCCTGGTAAATTTAAATTAAATTTATAATTTTTAAATACTTTAACACTTTCATAATTACTTGAAGTTAAAAACTTATAATTCATTATATGTTTAAACTCTACATCATTTTCTTTTTCTAATTTCTGCATAATATAACTACGTAAATTATGATTTGTTGATGTTGTATCTGCACCTTTAAAAAATATTTTATTTATTTTGGTATCAGTATGTGTCTTATGCGTTGATGTTTCAAATAGTTTTTTTTGTTGTTTCCAATATAAACCATCCGTTGAATATCTTTTTATTTCATTTAGATAACTAAATGTACTATCTGGTATTATTATATAATTTTTATTTTTAGGAGCAGCATATAAACAAATTGGTATAATTTTATCAATATTTTCAATTTCATAAATAAATCTATCTGATATCCACATTAATATACATGTATCTATTTTTTGTGTTTTATGATTTATATCTATCCATTTACATAAATCTAACATATATTTCTGTAATATTATAATTCTAGAATCATTAGGTATTTGATGTTTATTAAAAATATTATATTTTGTTTTAGTTATAATATTTTTTGTAGTATTAGTTATATTTATTATAACTAAATTTGTTTTATATTTATTATGATATATTTTATGTTCTTTATAAATTATTGAATGTAGTAATTTAATATAAGTTTCTTTATTAAAAGTAATACGTGAATACACTTCATTTAGTTCTTTTTTAAGTTTATATATTATTTTATTGGTAATATTTATATTAGTTTTTTTTACTTTTTTAGTTTTATTAGTTATTTTATTTTTATTTTTATTTTTAGTTATTTGTATTTTTGTAGATTTATATTTTTTTATCATTTTAACTATTTATTATTATTTATTATTATTTAGTAATATATTTATATTTTTATATATTTATTATTTTATATTATAAATAAGTATTAAATAGTGGGTCATATAATGAGCCCATATATAAAAAAATTACACTATAAATATACTAATTATATTAAATATTACACCTAACATATTATGACTTATATAATGATACTTATCCAGAAGAATTTGTTATTCAAGTTCAACATATTTGTGAAAAATTATCATCTAATTATGTAAATTCTATTGAAAGAATTATTTATTATGTAGATAATATTGATGAATTAGGAAAAGATTATCAAAAAAATATTGAAAGTTATATTGCTGAAAAAAAATGAAGATTGAATTAAAAAATATAAACCTTTGAAATTAGATAAGAAATTTAATTTATAGAATTGTATTATTTGTTTAATAACTTTATTACTATTTATTATTTATTTTATTAATGATTTTATTATTTAGTTCATTATTTTAATATTTACTTTATTATTTTTTTAATAAACATATTCGTAATACAATTTTTCATTTAACGGTATTTGATTTTCAACCTCCTGATTATATAAATGAATCCAAGGTGCATCTTGTGGATTTAATAGATTGATGTTTATAGTTTCATTATAATTAAGAATAATATCATCTCGAAAATCTTTCCATAATTTAAACTCATTTATACTAATATAATCACTCCATTTGTATTTTACCATAGCATTGTTTGTAATTAACCATTTGTTCCCAATAGATATATCAAATCCAGGCTTATAATCAATAAATTGTAAATTACACCCGCACTTACACACGTATATGTTATCAATTACTTTATTTAAATTTACATTTGTGTTGTTAAAATCATTTACTTCTGTCATTTTCTTATTATTATGCTATTATTGTAAAGTTTTTTTATTTCTAAAATAAATAAAATATAAATCAATTTTTATTAATCATATAAAATACTATTTACTAAACCATATTTAACTGATTGTTTTGCTGAAAAAATATATCTTTTTTTAAAAATATTATTAATTATTTCAGAAGGTAATTTAGTATAAGTTTTTAATATTTTATAAATTAATTTTATAAACATTTTAGTATTATATAATACGTCTCCTAGTTTCATCCCACCTTCATTAATATTTACAAAATTTATTGTAATAAATGCGTAATGATATATAAATGTTTTATGACAAAATAAAGATAATAACATAGGAATTTCTGACATAGGTCCATCAATAATACTAATTGTTGGTATAGGACACATACTTAAAATATTAATTATAGGTAAAATATGATAAATATTATTAAATTCGCCTAAATCTGAAATATGAAATATAATTGGTTTAGAACCACCTTTACTAATAATAGAATTAATATTATTTTTTTTTGTTTTATTGTTATTATATATTTTATGTTTTTGTATTATATCTACTAATTTAACAACTATTTCAAGTGATTTTGTAAAAGTATTTTCCATCCAATAACTTTCTCCATAAAGATATATATTATTAAAATTTGTTTTTTTGTTAAAAATAATTTTACTTAAATCATATTCAGGATTAATATTAAAATATTTTTCAATGTTTAATGAATTTTGAGGCATTAAAATTTTATCTACTAAACCATATTTTAATGCTAATTCTGGCGTTAATAATAAATCGTGTTCTAAAAGTTCATTTAAATATTTAGTTGGTATATTAGTATGTTTTCTATATAACATAGTCATCATTGAATACATTTTTTCACTTATTTTCATATTAAATTGTAATTCATCACGTTGTCCCATAGATAATGAAGAATATTGATGTATTAAAATACTAGCATGTGGAGCAATTACACGATATTTTGAAAGAATACATATAAATGTTGCTGCACTTGCTGATATTCCTTCTATATATGTAATAATTGGAACTCTAGAACGTGCTACAATTCTCATTAAAGCAATACCTGATGTTATTGCTCCACCAGGACTATTAATATGTAAAATAATACCTTTTGGTGATACTTTAACATTATTTATATCATCAGATTTATTTGCATTATCTATAGCAAGTCTAACTTCTTTAATACTATTATTATCTATATTATTATATAAATATATATGAGTAAATTTATTACTATAAATATATTTTTCTATATTTTCTAAATTTACATCTTTTTTATTTTTTTTTGTAATAGATTTTGATATAGATGGTATTAATGGTATTTCTTGTATTTCACTTACAATATTTGATATATTTGATATATTAGTATTGGTTTTGATATTAGTATTTTTTTTAGACTTATTCATAATTTAATTTATTTATATTATTATAATATAAAAATATTTTATTTTGAGTTTTATTTTCATTTTTTAAAAATATATCATTTTATACATTTCTATTTTATACATTCTTATACTTTCTAATAATTTACTTATTAAACATATAATATAATTATTTTCTTTCTCTAGAAGTGTTTCATAATCATTATTATCTATTAATTCTAATAAATTTAAAATAGTATCACAATGTTCTATATTATTTTCTATGATTGTCATTTTTTCTAATGTAATTAAATTATTATTATTATTATTTTTATTATTATTATTATTATTATTATTATTATTATTATTATTATTATTATTATTATTATTTTTATTTTTATTTTTATTTTTATTTTCTGTATTTTTATTTAATAATGTATAACTTCCAGAGACTTTATTAAAAAATTTACCAGTTTCTCTATACATTGTATTATAATGTATCATTGTTCCTTGTAATACCCATTTTATAATTTTAATATTATCATTATCAATATCATTATCATTATTATTATTATCATTGTCATTATTATAATCAATTAATTCCATTTTGTTTATATATTGATTTATTTTAGTTAATACTGTTTTTATTTTTAGTTTTGTGTCATTATTTATCTGTGTTTTCTTAATACATTCTGTTGTTTCTAATACTATTCCTGGTATATATATTATAAAATGTTCTGGACACACAACTAATTCCATAACTGTTTCAATAATTGTATTTAGATTAAATAATTCATTCCATACTGTTCTTTTTTTTATAAAATAATAAGTTAATAATAAAAATATTGCTATAAAAGTAATAAATAAAGTAATACAACATACTAATACAACCATTTTTTCTAATTTATAATTTATAATTTATAATTTATTATTTTATTATTTTCTTGTTTATAATTTTATTAAAAAAATTTTATTTATATATTAACTAGTTTAATTATAAAAATATTAAACTTAAAAATGTTTAACTTATTATATAAAATATAAACTATTAAAATTAAATCTATAATTATTTTTATTAATCATAAATAATTTTATTACTTTATTAAAATCATAAAGTATGCCAGAACCAACTCTTACTTTTACAACAGCATTTATTGATTTAAATGAAGATCGTAGCAAAGATAAATCACCAGAAGTAAGAATTAAACATTTTAAAACGCTTGCTAAAAGTGGTATTGCTATATGTCTTTATGTTTCATCTACTTATGAAAATATTGGAAAAGAACTTGAAAATGAATTTGAAAATGTTAAATTAATGCCGATTATAAATTTAGAAGACTTAGAAACCTATAAACTAGTTAAAAGATTAAATCCAGAATTACCACTAAATCGTAATAATGAAAAGGATACATTAAATTATATGATTTTACAAAATGCAAAAAGTGAATTTGTTTATAAAACACTCATAAGTAATCCTTTTAATACAGAACATTTTGCGTGGATTGATTTTAGTATATGTCATATGATCTCTAATTTAGACTATATCACTAATAAATTATATACTTTAAAACAAAATAAATTAATTAAATCATTATTATTATTTCCTAGTTGTTGGTCAAAAGAAATATCAAAAGAAACTATTAATAATAATACTATATATAATACTATAAATTGGAGATTTTGTGGTAGTTTTTTTATAGGTGATAGTCAATCTATTTTAGATATGCACTTATTACTAATGAATTTAACATATAATTTTATACATAATAAAAATAATAAAAATAATACAATAACATGGGAAATTAATGTATGGGCTTGGTTGGAAGAAATATATAATTGGAATGTTTTAACGTATAAATCAGATCATAATAATAGTATTTTAGATGTTCCTTTTAATTATTTTGAAAACAAAAAAACTATAATTAATAATGAATTAATTAATAATGAATTAATTAATAATCAACTTACTTTTGATTATAAAAATAAATATAAATCAACGATTGTAACATTTTATTTTAACTTAACAAAACTAAAAGATAGTACTGAAACAATTAAAGATGAAACATTTTATATGGAAAAAGGAATAGAAACATTACAATTAAAAAATCCAATGGTTATATTTTGTGATGAAACTAATTATATTACTATAAAAAATATAAGAGATAACTATGTAAAAGATAACACTTTAACTAAATATATTATTAAAAATATTACAGAATATGATTTTTATAAAGAAAATATAGATATTATAATTAATAATAGAAAAAATATAGATTATTATAAAAATAGTAGTGATACACCATCCTATTATATAATATGTATTTTTAAAATTATTTCTATATATATATCTAAGATATATAATTTTTTTAATACAGATTATTATGTATGGGTTGATTTTGCAGGCAGTCATATAATGAGAAAATTTAATACTTCAATAAATAAAATTTTAAATAATCCTAATCCTAAGGTATCATTATGTTATATTCATTATAGAAATAATGAAGAAATACTAAAATTATTAAATAATAATATATCTTTTTGTGGTATAGCTGCTGGTTGTTTTACAGTAGATAAAAATTATGTAGATATATTTTACAATAATATAATGAATATATTTTATGATTTATTACATAAAAAATTAGGACATACAGAAGAACAAATATTAACATTATTTTATGATAAATATCCTGAACTATGCACTATATATTATGGTGATTATTATTCTATACTTATAAATTATCATGAAATAATAGATGATGTCAATTGTATTATTCTATTTTATGTAGAAGAAGCCTTAAAGAAAAATAGACATGATTTAGCATTAATATGTGCTAAATCTATTATGGATTCATTCTATAAAAATAATATTACTCTTGAAGATAGTAATGTTCTATTTTTAAAAAATATTATTAATAAAAAAACAGAAAAAAAAAAATCTAAAAGCAATATTCATAATTATGTTGATAAAGTAATATATATAAATTTAGAATCACGCACAGATAGAAAAATAGAAATAGAAACTGAATTAACTAACTTTAATATAGAGTATGAAAGATTTAATGCTATTGATAATAAAGAGTATGGATATATAGGTTGTATGATGTCACATTTAGAAATTATTAAAATGGCTAAACATAAAAACTATAAAAATATATTAATTTTAGAAGATGATTTTACTTTTACAGTTTCTAAAGATATATTTGAAGAACAAATAGACTTATTATTTAAATCAAATGTTAATTTTGATGTATGTATGTTAAGTTATAATTTAATGAAAAGCAAACATAATAGTCAATATAGATTTTTAAATAATGTTCTTGAAGCACAAACAACATCAGGATATATTATTAATGAAAAAATGTATAATATATTTATTGATTTATATACTTGGGATTTGTTTTTTTTAAATTTAACAAAAAAGCACCATATTTATGCAATTGATATGATTTGGAAAATATTACAACCTATTACTAATTGGTATTGTTTTTCACAAAATTTAGGTAAACAAAGAATGTCATATAGTAATATAGAAAACTCTATTACTAATTATAATTGTTAAATTATATTTTTTTTTATTTTTTTTTTGTGTATTTCATTTTATACTATATTCATAATATATTCATATATAATAAGTCATATACTTTATATAAAGTATAAAAATGAGATTCACTCTAAATAAAAAACAAAACAAAAAAAAAAATGAAATTAAAGATGAAGATTGTAAAGGGACAGATGCTTACTATAATAAAAATATACAAAAATTATTACACTCTGAATATGTTATATTTTTAACCTATAAATTTGTAAAATACAAATATTTAAGATTTTTTAGTAGTAATAATTTATTAAAGTATTTTAATAAATACAATGTCGTTTATTTACATTACTATGATAAACAAGAAATATTAAATCGTATTGATATGTTTAATTATGATATAAAATTAAAAACAGATGGGGAGAAAGAAGAATTAGCAAAAGAAAATAAAATTAAAAAATTAAAAATGATTTATTTTTTAGAACACGTCATTGAACCTAATACACTTTATAAAAAAATTTCATTTGCCCAAGAAGAATTATTTATGTCTTTTGATAATTATTTAATAAAAAAAATGGAATATAAATTACGCACATTTTGCCAAATTGCTGAGAAATTAGGTGCGGAAGAAATTAAAATTAAATATGATTCTAGTCAAGATAATAAATCTACGATTAATGTTGATTTTAGTATTCCTGGTGGCGGTTCTGTTGGTGGGTCAAGTATTGAACAACATACACAAAATAATAAAGTAGATTTAATGTTTAAATATTCTAATTATCAACATAACTTAAATTTAAATAAATATTATATTACTGAACTTGTTGAAAATGAAAATGATTTTTTTATTTCTAAAGAAGAATTTCATTCTGATATAGATTTAAAATTTTTAATAGATGCTAGATGCTTAAATTTAATAGAACTTTATAATACTAAAATTATAATAAATCGCACGAATCAATTAGAAAAAAAACTTTTTTTAAAAGCACAAAGTTATGGTTTATCATTAGGGTCATTATCTACAACTAATGATTCTGTAAGTTTAAATATATCTATTAAATTTATTGATATTTATAAAAAACCAGATTGTATTAATGGTGCTAACGTTTTTGTTTATAGACAAGGTTTCTGGCACCTTATTAATATTATTAAACAAGAAACATTAAATATTAATAATGAATTACCTATACCAGACACAGAAAAAAAAGAAAAAGAAATTAAAATATATGGTAAAATTAATAATTATTTAGAATCCCAATTAATAGGATTAGAAAAAAAACAATATAATATTGAATCAATATATAATAAAGACCAAAATTTAATAAAAACATATAATGATATTATAAAATTAAATTTTATATCACAAGATTTAATAAATCAATTATTTTATAATTATTTTAACATAAATCTAGTATATAATAATTATAAAATATTTAGAGATATTGTTATTGGATGTTATAAAAACATTAAACATATTATTTTTAAAGATGAATATGACAATATTAATAAATTATGTTTTATATCTATACAATATCATAAAATATTACACTGTAATTTAAAAATTTATAATAAAATTACTGATTATACTACAAGAATATATAATAAAATAATTGATGATACTAATGATTTTCATTTTATACTAAAAGATACTAATTTTGAAAGATTAATTAGATTTAAAATACCAGAATGTGAAATATTAAATTTAATAATTACCAATAAAGAAAATATTATTAATATAATTACAAATGCGTTTAAACATTCTTATATGATTTATTATGGGTTAAAACTAGAATGTTATGATACAATTTTAAATGATGCGGAAACACTTATAAATAATAATTTTGATAATAAATTCTCTGAAATTATTGTTAAATTAGATGAAATTATTACAAATAATAAACACTTTTATAAATCAATGAAAGAAGAAGAACATAAAATGAATTCTAAATATAACTATGAAAATGTAAATAATACTGATAAAGAATTTTTTAATAATGATAATAATGATTTTTCAAATAATAATAATAATAATAATAATAATAATAATAATAATAATAATATTCATAATACTGGTAATACAAACTTTTATAACAATTATACAAATAAGGATAAATATATAAATAACAATAAGAATTTAAAAAATATTCTTTCATGTTTTAATAATAAAGATAAATCTATAAAAAATAAATTAGATTTAAATTATAAAATAAAACGTATTCGTGCTACTCTTGATTTTTGTGATGATATAGAAATTATTGAAAATGTAAATGTAAATGATAATGAAACTAAAACTAAAACTAAAAATGAGAATGAAAATAAAACTAAAAATGAGAATGAAAATAAAACTGAAAATGAGAATGAGAATGAAATTGAAAATGAAAATGAAACTACCATTGATACTACTATAATACATAATTCAAATGAACTTCAACAAATACAAAATGAATTGCACGAAAGTATAATATCTACAACAACAGACTCTCAATCTAGTGATACTAAATCTCAATCTAGTGATTCTAAATCTAATACTAGTAATATTAAATTTACAACTAATATTAAAACTAAAAAATCTAAAGCAACAACTATTTTACATTATGTTATAAATAAAATAATAAAATATGTTGCTGATGAAATTATTATATATTATGATAGTAATTATCCAGGATATGTTTTAAATATAATTAGTAATTTATTAATTAAATGTTTTTGTATTAAATATGATAAACCAAATATATTAAAATCAGATTTTTTTAAAAATCAAGAAGAATTTCAAACTATAGAAGATTTATCTAATGTAATTAAACCCATTATTACAGAACAAAGATGTAGATTAAATTACATACAAAATAAAATATTTTATACTTGGGAAAATTTTCAATTTATAATTAATTTTATTGAAAAAACATATATGGCTGACCCAATGAAAATGAATGATACTAATCCTGGTAATAAACGCACCAACTCGCAATATAAAAATCGCTCTAAATCTTTATCTCCACAATCTCCTAATAAACAACATAAATCTAAAAAATATAGTCATAAAAATAAAAATAATAATAATAATAATAATAATAATAATAATAATAATAATAATAATAATAATAATAATAATAATAATAATGATAATGATAATGATAATGATAATAACAATGATAATAATAATGATAATAATAATGATAATAATAATCAAAATAGTAAAATAAATAAAGACCGTTCATTATCTCCTGTAAATAGACGATATAGTTTATTTGATTAAATTATTATTTTTATTTATAAAATTAATAATTTATATTTTTTATAATTTAAAAATACATATTATAAAGTAATACAATAAAAAGACTATATTATTTTTTATAATTTTATTATTAATAATAGATATTAAAATGTATTCTCCATCATACCGTTATTCTGACAGACTAATTAATAAAAATACTAATAAAAACAGCATTAAAAACAGCACTAAAAACAGAAATAACAAAAATAATACACATCTTGAAAAACATATAGAAACTATTATTCAACAAACAATGAAAAAAATAGTTCCGGGAATTCCAGGATTTAACCCATCATCTAATGATGATGATGATGATGAACCATCTACACCATTTAAATTTCCTAAATTATTTGGTAAAGATACTACTGTAGATGTTTATACAACACATAATCATATTTATTTTAAAACTGATGTTACCAAAGAAACCATTGATAAACTTGCTACTGAAATAGATACTTTAAATTATAAAATGAAAAATATGAATAGTGAATCTAATCTTGGCACTTTTACACCAAAACCTATTTATTTACATATTACTACCAATGGTGGAGATTTGTTAGCTGGTTTCTTTGGTTATGATAAAATTAAAAATTCTAAAATACCTATTAATACTATTGTTGAAGGTTGTGTTGCTAGTGCAGGTAGTTTATTATCTATGGCAGGACAAAATCGTTATATGACAGCAAGTTCTCATTTACTTATTCATCAATTGCGAACTGGAATGTTTGGCACTTATGAAGAATTAATTGATGAAAAAAATAATTGTCATCAATTTATGTCTAAATTAGTGAGTATGTATCATACTAATTGTAATGGTAAAATGACTAAAACTAAAATTAAAGAATATTTAAAACATGATATATTTTGGAATACTAAAACCGCAATTACAAATGGTTTAGTAGATGCCGAATGGTCAGGAGCAATTGAAGTTTAAATCTATAATTTTAAATCTATATTAGAAACTCTATTTTCTATTTTTTCTATTATTTCGTGTATTGCTTTTATATCAAAACTTATTTTTTTAGTTTGTGTATTAGTTTTATAAGTAGTATTAGTTTTATAAGTAGTATAATTATTATTATCTATACAAATATAATCTTTATTTTTATCATTTTTATTATCTTTATTATTTTTATTATTAGTATTATTGTTTTCTATACAATCTTTTTCTATATCACTATTTTCCATTAATTGTTTAATATAAATACTATTTATGTATAACCAATTACACCCATTTTTAATTAAATCTAATGTTTTGTTTTGACCTAGAATATTACATATATTAGGATTATTTTTTACAATATCATCTTCATAATCTAATATATCATCACTAATTTGAAAAATATATCCTAATATATTGCCAAATAAAGTTAAATAAATATAAATTAATTCATATTCTTCTTTATCAATATAATTTATTTTATTATCAAATAATTGTAATATATATCCTAAAGTTATAGATAATGTAAATAATGAACTTGTTTTTTTTAAATTTAAATCTATATTTAATTCAATCTTATTTAATATTTCTAATGTTGTAATCGTATTACTATTATTATTAACAATTAATTCTATTATAATATCTTTTTCTTTAAGAAATAAGTCATTATTATTATTATTATTATTATTATTATTATTATTGTTATTATTATTATTATTATTATTGTTATTTACAAATGTTTCTTTTAATAAATTAGTCTCTAGAGATATACTATTATTTAATTCCAAATCATCATATTGACCATCGATTAATAGATTTAAATTTTCTTGAAATAAATATTTAATATCATTAAAACAATGTATTAATAAAGTTAAATACATATCATTATTAATATATGTTGGCATACAATTATCAAGTAATAATCCAATCGTATTAAACATATAATAGAGAAAAAAATTTGTATATTCTGTTCCATATTTAATATGAAAAGCAGGATTATCTCTACGCATTAAATCATTATCCATTTCTGGTAAATCATCTAAAACTAAACTAAGAGCATGTATTAATTCAATACATAATGCTACTGTATAAATAATATCAGTATTTGTTTTTATAGTGCAATTATTTATTTCATTATAGTTTATTTCATTAGAAATACTAGTATTACTATTACTAAATATAAGACATAATATAGGTCTTAATCTTTTTCCATTTTGTAATACATATTTAACTCTATCTTGTAATTCTATTGGATAATTATAAATATGTTTTTTATAAATAAATTTTTCAATACTAATAAAATAATTATTCATTTTAACTATTTGGCTTTTTATATTATTTTAATTTCTTTAATATCTTTTAATTTCTTTAATATCTTTTAATTTCTATAATATCTTTTAATTTCTTATTTGTTTAATACTTTACATTTATTATTTAAATTAATTTAATTTATTATAATTATATAATTTATAAAAAATATTTATCTAACATATTAATAATTAATATCTTTAATTTAATACTTAATTAATAAATATTATAAATTACTCTAGTTAAAATGAATACAAATAATAATATTAATAATATTGAAGAAATCAATATGAATTCTAGAAATACTATGAATGTTATGAATAATAAAAAAGGTAATAACTCTAGCAATAGTAATAATAATAAAACTAAAAAAAATAAAAAAAATAATAATCGCAATAAAAAACTGACATTAAATAATTCAACTATGTTAAATCAACAAACCAATACTAATAATTTAATGAATAATGAAGGTATGATGAATAATGAAGGTATGATGAATAATGAACGTATGATGAATAATGAACGTATGATGAATACATCTGAAAATACTAACAATAATAATGAAAATAATATTACAAAAGTTGAAAGTTTAACTAATAATAATAGTAATAATAACAATTCTAATAGTAAAAAAAATATGACTATGAATAACACAAAACAAATTAAAAAAGAATTAAATGAAATTTGTATGAATTTATTAAATCATCAAATTGTAATGAAATTATTTCATTTTCAAACTACTACTTACGGAGCACATAAAGCAAGTGATGCTTATTTAGAAAAATTTTCTGGATTAATGGACCAATTTTTAGAAGTAGCACAAGGTATTTATGGTAAAGTATCTTTATCTAGATATGCTGTTTCGGGTAATACCCATAAAAATGAAACTATTAATACCCATTTAAATGGTATGATTACTTATTTAAAAACTAAAATAAATACGATTTTATCTAATTATACTGAATTAATTAACCTTCGTGATGAATTACTCAGTGATTTAGAACAATTAAAATACTTACTTACATTTCAATAAATAATATTTTTATATTTTTATTTTATTTTTATTTAAATTTTTTAATATTTATATATTATAATAACTAATATTTAGTATATATTATTTATTATTTAGTATATAGTATTTATTATTTAGTATATAGTATTTATTATTTAGTATATAGTATTTAATTACTTTAAAAAATGTTGCCATTACTATTACTTATTATATTTCTAGTTATTGCGTTTAGTATTGTAGCATGGATGGGTTTTACTAAAAAAAGAGCATTAATTGCTTTCTTAATAGCATCAGGATGTAGTTTATTATTTGGTGGTATTTCACATATATTTGTACCTGGAATTGTTGCTAATAGTATTGGGTGGGATGTTTGTCCTGAATTTCAATATGAAATAGGAATTGCTAATATACTTATAGGTATTTTATTAATATTCTCATTTTATTTTGATAATCAATGGATTTTGGCTGCTATTGTTGCTTCTACTATTTGGGGATGGGGTAATGCTTTAGGACATATTATATCCTATAAAAACACAAAAAATAAAAAATCTGGTAATATAGGTTGGGCATTATATCTTGATATATTTCTACCAATAATAAGTATTATTTTATACTTAATTACATATGTTTATAATTAATTTAATATGTTTATAATTAATTAAATTATAAATTAAATTGATGGATTTACTTTTAATCCCATTTTTTCTAGTTCTTCTTTATATTGTTTTCTTTCTTTTTCATCATTATTAAAAATATAATCTGGTGATTTATAATTAACATTTCCTTTTTCTATATCTTCACTTTGTTTTTTACAACATTTATTATTTAAGGATAAGATACTACAATTATAACATTCGGGTTCTACTTTACCATATTTTGTAAAACCTATAGGAATAACTCCCATAGGCATCTCACACATTCCTGTTTCTTTGTTACATTTACCTTTATTATTTGGATAATTTTTATTTGCTTTATAAAAAGGACAATCATTATCTATTTGACAAGGAGCATCCCATACCCCTTTTTGATTTATCTCTGGATGATATGATTTACAAAATATTGGATTATTATACTGTGGTAATTCATTACTAACACCGTCTACTAAACCAAAACATTTATGATTTTTAAATTGCTGGTCTTTTGCTATACTTATCATTTTTTCATCTATTTTTGTGGATACACTACTTTCATCTAATAATGTTGGATCTATATCTGTTCGTTCATAGGTATTAATAAACTTCGTATTTTGTCTTTGAAATAATTTACTATTTTCATCATTAGGTAATACATCAAAATCAGCATTATCACTAATCTGGTCTTTATAATAATAATTGTCTTCTTTATATTTATTTAGTTCATTTAATTCTTCTTTTTCTAAATTATTTTTAGTAGTCTCTAGAGTAGTATCTAATTCTACTTTACTATTTTCGTGAAATTCTACTGTTTTTGGCACTGGAACACCTCTTAATTCTATTTTATTAAATACTAATTTATAATTAGTATTATTAGTATTAGTATTAGTTTTTATTAAGTCAATATCATAATAAACAATAAACTGTTGATACTTATATTCTCTTGCTAATGTTAATGTAAATATATAGTTTGTTCTGGATACATCTTTTAGTTCAGAAGATATTAAATTTGAATTTATTATTTTAAAAAAATGGTAAGGATGGTATTCAACATAATAATTTAAATTAAGTATTAAAATATTAAATGCTGTTATTATTTCTAATTTTAATCTAGTAAATAAGTCTAAATCTACTTTATTTATTTCACCTGAATTTTTATTTATTAATGTTTCACTCTTTTTTACTTTAGGTGTTATATTATCTTTAGTTATATTATCTTTAGTTGTTGTATTAAAATCAAACTTATAATTTTGTTCTTTTTGTTGTTTTAAAACATTATACATTTGATACATATCTAATTCATCAGTCATAGAAAACTTTTTTAAGGTGCGATTTTGTCTTAATATATTACTATCTATTTCTGCTAATTCATTACTATTTAATTGATTTGCTGGTAAGGCAATTTGTTTTTTTATTTCTATTGGTTTTGTATCATCATTTGATGGTGATTTGTATAATTCATCATTTGGAATTGTTGTATTTGGAATTGTCGTTGAATTTATAAATGGTTCTTTTTTATATCTAAATGTAGTTAAGAATAATAATACTAATAATACTATTATTAATATTATTATATATGTGTATAGTGTATTCATTTTTATTACTATTATTATATTATATAATAATATAATAAAAAATATAGTATAATAGAATTAAAAAATATAGTATAATAGAATTAAAAAATATAATATAATAGAATTAAAAAATAAAAAACTTTAAATTTTAAAAAACGGAAGATTTCATAAAATCTTCAAAAATTGATTTTTTTATTTTTTAATATGAAAAAGTGTAATTAATATATATATATATTGTTGTTATTGTATAGGTGTTATGTTATCTTTGATATATTCTTTCTGCTCCAACTCACATCTATTTGTGGGTTTCAGTAGGTTGAGTTTATCTCAACTGATAACATCATTGTTCTTGTGTTTCAAGTTCAACTGAGTTGTCTGTGCATTGCTAATGTATGTTCTGGGTTATACCAAAACAAACATTTACAAACCATCCAGCAATTAACAGAACTCTATGAATAAACAATAAGAATAATAAAATACCAAAAAAATAATACCATAAAAATAAAAGCAAATAAATATATTAATAACAAAGCACCAAATGTGCACCCCTATTCGATTTTTTTTATTCATCAACAACCTGACTATAATAATCTTGGTCTCCTACATCATCTTCTTGTGATATAACAACATGTTGTTCTAATTCATCTCTTGTTGTATCTCTCGTATCTATATAATCAGGATCATTACTATCACCATGTTCAAATTCATTATATATTTCATAACTATCATTTGTCTCTAATAATGCTTCTTCATTTTGGTCTTGTTCGGTCATTTCATCAACAATGGTTGATAAATTTTTATAATCAATAGTTTTAGTTATTTTCATTTGTGCCATTAACATTGCTCTTTTATATTCATTACCTTCTTCACTTAATTTTTTAAATGTATTTAATGTTCTTTCAATCTTTTTCTGATTATATTGAGTTATTTCTTTTTTTATTTTATCATCGGTTAAACTATCATATAATTTTTGATTAATATCAATATAATCTAAATAAGAAAGTATAAATTCATTTACAATTTTAATATTATTACTTTTTTTTATTTCAAAATTTTCTATAAAATTTACATTATTATCTTCTTCAGTATCATATAATAGTTCATCTTCTAATCCTAAATTTAATTCTTTATTTAATTCTAGCATATCACGATTTGGTTCTTCATCTACTTTAAATTCATAATCTATTATGTCACTTTCTTTTTTACCAATATTATTTTTATTTAATATAGTATATAAATTAGATAATGAGATTACATTAATATAATGTAAAAGTGTGCTTACAAACTCTGGGAAAAGAAGTTTATATTTTTCTTTACTTTTAATACCTTTAACAAAATAATATAATTCTCTCGTTGTTTCACTTAATAAATTAAATAATGTTTCTTTTTCACCATAATTTATAAAAGAACGATATTCTAAACGTATTGATTCTTTATGTATTGGATTTGATAATTTACCATATTTTATTTGGTTCATAACATCATTTAAGAATTTAATGCTAAATTGTAAATATTCTTCTTTTTTTCTATCTCTAAATAAATGACTATTATAATTATTATCATAATCATTATCATTATCATTATCATTATTATTATCATTATCATTACTATTACCACTATGGTTTAATTTATAATCTTCATATAATTGTTTAAAATCTCCTAAATTTGTTAAAATTGTTTTGTATTTTATATAATTCTTTTCAGTTGATGTTATTTTCTTTACTATATTATCAATTTCATTATCAATAATATTTTTTAAATTTGTAATTTGTTTATATATATCAAACATAGATTGTTTTGATTGTTGTTTCTTTTGTTGTGTTTGTTGTGTTTGTTGTTCTTGGTCAATAGTAAATATATCATCTTCATTTTCTTCAATTTTATTAAAAAAGTCTTTTAAGTAATCTAATATAGATAATTTAGGTATCTTTTTAATAATGTCTTTAATCTTATTTTTTTCTATTTGTTGGTATTCTACATTTTTATCTAACTCTAAATTTATATCTAGAGAACATTTATTAGATACAGATTGTTGTTGTTCATCATTATTAAAATTATCTATTAAACCATCGTCATAGTTATAGTGAATACAAGTTTCATTTTCTAATTTATTTTCTAAATCTCTAAATTTAAATGTATTCCCATAGTAAATTGCTTCTTTTATTCTATTATAATCCGAATGTATATTATAAGTTTCTTTTTCAATATCAACTTTTTTAACATTGGATAAAATACAACGCCCGTATTTATCATAAATATGCTCTTTACCTTTATAGATACCTTTTTCAATATATTTTTTATACATCTCTTTAACATCTTCATTTTCAATTGTTTCATAATTAACTTTAATATGTGCTTCTGATGGTTTATATAAAGGTTCAAATACTATATTTGTTTTTTCAACATTTAAAATAGATTTAATTTTACTTAAAATAGTTGTTACTTCACTGAATAAATTAATAGTTTTTGGTATTTCACTATTTTTTTTATTAAAGTAATTCATATAATCAAATTTAGTATCATTCTTATATTCTTCAGGACAACAATTATTTAATAACATAGAATAATTTGATTTTGTTGAATTATCAATAACAGTATTAATTTTATTGATTACATTAAGAGCATAATAAATTTTATTTTCATTACCTACATTTATCATTTTATCAATGTTAGCATAAGATACTTCTTTTAAATTAGCACTATTTAATAACTTAACAGGGTGCCACGTAATATCATTGTATTCTAAACGAGGTTTAAATTCTCTCCATCTATTGCTATAATAGTTTTCAAACTCATTGATAGTATTTATTGTATTAGATTTATCATCTAACGCAGTTATTAATTTATTTTTTACTAAATTGTCATTTTCAACTTGTTTTTTTATTCTTTCTATTAATTTTAATTCAGTAATAGTTGTATTTTTATCATCTAATGAGACATATTCAGGAACCTCTATCATTTTTGACAAAATATACATTATAAATTCAACACCACCTTTTTCATTATCATCATTAATTAATGGATATCCTATACTATTATAATCTAATGGTAATTTATAATTAATTTTACTTGTTTGTAAAAGTATTAAAAATCGGGCACCTATATCAGCAATCATATAATTAAGTTCATGATTATTAATTAATTTGCTTAATAGTTCTGGGCGTTTTAATAATTCAGGTTTAGATTTTTTATATACTTCATAAAATCTATCTTTTGTTTCAAATGTAAAAGATTTTAAGAAATTTAACATTTCTACCTCATCATCAACACTAAATGAATTATTAAGATGTTCAATACGAGATAATTCTTTTATTGTTTTGAAAATATGAATACGTTTTTTCATCATTTCTTTTTCAAGTTCATTACCAATGGTTAAATTAGTTATCATCTTTTCAATATATTCTTTTTGTTTTTTTATAATAGGTATTGCTTCTGTAAGTTCTCTTGTTTTTATTACGCCTCCATCTTCACCTTTATGAAAATCTTCAAAATCTTCAACATCAGTTGTTTTAATGTCAACACCACATACATTACAAATAAAAGCACCATCAATTTCAGTTCCATAAACATCAGCAATTCTATCAAAATCTATTTTATTGTAGGTTTTCATTAGTTCATTATTATCATATTGATTATTTAATTCATTTTGATTACCTATTTCATTTTTAGATTTATTATTTAAATAACTGATTGCTAATTTATGATGATTACATAATAAGTGTTGGTCGCATACTTTACAATATGTCCAATTTTTATTATTATCTTTTGTATTATAGTTAGTATAATCTACATTTGTATTATTGGTATTGTTGGTATTGTTGGTATTGATTGTATTATTTGTATTATTGGTAGTTTTATTAATTTCACTAGAATTATTATAATTATACTCTGTATTTTCAAAATGTTCTAAAATTACATTACCCGCAATATATTTTTCATAATTTGACTCTATTTGATTAAATTTATTTGTTAATTTAAAATGAATACAAGTTTTAGTTGGTTCTAGAGTTTCTTTAATTTTATCTTCTTCTAATTTAAGTTGTTCTTCTTTATTTTTTATTGATAGTTTTTCAGCATTTACTTTATTAATAAGATTTACTCGTAAATTAACCATTTCTTTATTTACATTAGCAATTATTATAGGTATATTTTTTACATAATCTAATTCTTTTTGTAAGTCGTTAATTTGTAATTCTACTTTAGTTTGTTCTTCATTCATATTATTTATATCTTCTTCTATATAATCTTTTTCAATACATTTTAAACTATCTAAATCTAAATCATATAAACTCTCATCTTGTAAATTTAGTTCTGGATTTTCTATACAATTATTTCTTTTATCTTGAATTAATTTATAAAGAGTAGATAAATCTTCCATAATCCACATTTCATTGTTTCCAATTAATGTTCTTTTATACAATTTTCTAGTATTATCTTCTTTTAACAAAGCATAATCACCTACTAATATAGCATTACCATCACTATCTGTAGCATCTTTATCATTATCTTTCTCTAATCTTTCTTTATTAGGATATTGTATAATTGAGGGTTGTGTTTTTTTAAATCCTAGTTGATTAAGATTGGGTTGTTGAGGGCGATTGGGTTGATTTATAGAAGCATTTGTCATTATCATTGTATGTTTTTCTTTTATTAATGCTAATTCAGTTTCTAAATTTTCAACAGTATGGGTTTCTTGATACATTTTTAAATAATTTATTAAAATTGTATTTAATAAAAATTTTCCATTATCAAAATTTGTCTTAAACCAGTTTAATCTCATTTCATCATTATCAACATCTATATTTTTATTATCATAAGAATTAAAATAATAAGTGCTTAAATCATCCATAATATCATTTGTAATATACTTAAACTCATCGGATTTTTTATCATTTATATCACTTATTATACGATTTTTATATTTTTTCTCATTTTCTTCTTTTTCTTTTTTCTCTTTTACAACTTTTTTCTTATACACATCAAATTTGGTTTTTAATTTACTGTCTAATTTTGTATAAAATTCAACCACTTTTTGATGTTTTTTTATTAATTTATCATACATATCTATAGTAAGTTCATTACAATCATAATCAAATTTCTCTAGAATAGAATAAATTGAATCAATAGAACAATGTTCCAGTTTATTTAAATAAAGATTAATAATATCATTTATATTTGGAATAATTTTTTCTACTTGTTCTTCTAAATGTGTATAATTGAATTCTTTTTGCTTAAATAAATAGAGAATAAATTTATCAGGATGTTGGCTTATATCAAATTTACTTTTATTAATTTTATCATCATCTTTATCTTCTTCATCATCATCTTTATCTTCTTCATCATCATCTTTATCTTCTTCATCATCATCTTCATCATCATTTAAAACTTCTGAATTAATATCTTCTAGTTCCACTGTAATCACATTATTTTTATTTTTTTCTATTTTATATAAATTATTTAATAAACTATTAGCCTGTGCTCCTCCTCCCATAGTATTAAAATAACTTAATGGTGGTCTAACATATCCTATTATTCTAACAGTATCACCTTCATAATACACTTTAAATTTAGGTTCAGTTGTTAATATATTTGATTTTATTATAGTTTCATCATCACTTTTATTATAATTATTCATTCCATAATCACTACTGTTTGGGTTTTGATTTTGGTTTTGGTTTTGATTATTATCTTCTAAAAGACTATCATTATTATCATTATTATCGATGTCGTCATTATCATTATCATTATTATTATCATCACGAGAAGATGATATAAAATTTCCCATAGGACCAAGATTAACTTGGTAATCAAAATGTGTTGTTTGTAATCCATAACTTTCGCATTTCATAGGTTTATCACAATATTTAATAGTAATTGTATCTTGGTATAATCTTTTAAAATCATTTTTATCTAAATCTTGACCCAATCTAAATACTAATCCAATACTATCATTTTCATTTATAGATGTAGGATTTAATTCATTTATTAACTTTTTATTATAAACGTCATTATTTAATAAAATGTTCTTTTTATCTTGCATACTTATTAAATCAGTTAAATTTTCATAAAAATTTTCAATAACGTCAGTTGATTTTTTATCATAATCATCTTTGTCTATTTTTTTATCTTTATTTAAATATATCTTCTTACGATTTAATACTAAAGGTATTAAATATTTATTCGTATAATCACCTTTTACATAATTAGATAATAATGGTTTATAATCGGGAGTTTTAAAGTTAATATATCTATTATCTTTGGCTTTTTCACCTGTTGTAGCATCTACATTAGTGCTTATATTATTTTTTAAGAGACTAACTATATTTATATATTTTTTAATACTTTCTATTTTTAATGGATTATTTCGTTGATAAATAGGTAATTCTTCTATTTTATATTTTAATATATTACCGCGTTGAAGTCTTTCTGGAATAACAATATCTTTTTCATCTAATTCTACTTTTTTAACTTTTTCATAAGTTCCTTCGATTATAATATCATCTTCATCAATAATCTCTTCAAACTCATCTTCATCATACTCACTATCCGTATTGTTTGTTGTTTGCGATGTTGTAGATAATAATCTACTTCTTCGTTCTCTTATTTCTCTTGTTGTGTCATCCATAGGTTCATTTATTCTTGTAAGACTATTATTAGTATTGTCATTTTCATAATCATCTTCATCATTAAAAATATCATCAAATTCTTCATTTGTAAATTGATTATCATTTGGTGTATCTTCTAATACATTACTTAAATTGCCATATTTACCCATAATCATTTCATAATTATCCATATCTTCTAAATTACTTGCTATATCTTCAGAGGGATATGTATTTTTACTTTTACCTCCACCCTCAAAGATTAATTCGCCATTTTCGTCAATATCTATTTTACCAACATAATCATCATTTTTCTGAGATGTATTTGAATGATTTAATTGTGATGCTTTAAAATCATATTCATTATCCATACCAAAACCAGTTAAACCTATTAAATTACCACCTTCATCTTTACCACTAATAATTAATTTATCACCTAATTTATTTGCTAATGCTTTGGATACATTTTCTTTTTCAATAGTAAATGTATCTTGGGTAGGATTATAAAGCATATGTTCATAAATATCAGGAAAAATAACTTTATTTGAAGATGGTAGCAATCTTATTTTTTCTCCATTGTATTCCATCATTGTTGTTAATTCATCATTTTCTTTTAATTTTTTAAAAGTATCTAGAACAACATTATAATTTTCATTATTTTCTAAAGAAACATTATTATTAGTATCATTAGTATTAACATCATTATCAAGTGTTATAGGTGTAATTCTACTTATACCTCCAAAGGTAGGCACTTCGCGATTTTTATAAAATAAGAAACTTAAAGTATTACCTAAAGATGATGTGTTTATTTCATTTGTAGGTAAATTTACCCATATACCTTTATCATTTTTTTCTATGATATCAACTTTTTTATTATTAAGATGTTTATAACACGATGTTGTAGGTGTATTAAGCATAATACGATTACCTGAAACTAATTTACTATGTAAATCCATCATTTCAATATCTCTTTCTGGTAATTCAACTTCTGGTTTATAGTCTGGAATACCTAATGGAAATGCGAATTCCATTAATGCTTTTAACATTTTTTTTTCAGACGGTGTTAAATTATAAGTTCTATAGTATTTTAAAAGTGCACTTTTAAGACTACTATATTGAAATTCATTTATTATTCCTACTTTTGTAATATAAGGGTGTATGTCAAATTTACTAAATATTGGGTGAGTGTTTTTATCTAATCTAAATACTATTATTTGATTGTTTGGTAAAATAGAGACCAGCACACCATATAACTTATTTGTAGATGTATTAATTAATATACTACCGGGTTTAATATCTTCCATTTTTAGAGTTTAAATTAGTTTATTGTTATGTAATCTATTTATTTTATTATGATATATTTTT
>Ga0209534_10001059_pt1 | contig 29633 bp, 40 predicted proteins | sample COG_07_FD_184751 | JGI IMG/M metagenome (GOLD analysis project Ga0209534, IMG submission 184751) | Pelagic Microbial community sample from North Sea - COGITO 998_met_07 (SPAdes) (version 2) | ecosystem: Environmental > Aquatic > Marine > Neritic zone/Coastal water | place: Helgoland, sampling...
GGGGGGGATTTTTTTTTTTTAAAAAGTATTTCAGTTTTTTTTTTAAAAATATTTGTAAATTTTTTTTTGTTAGTTTTTTTAGACGGTAAAATTATCACACTATATAGTTAAAATATACATTGTGATTAATACCATAATGAAATATAAAATATACAAAGTCAGACCATAATATATATAAAAAATAAGATTTTGTAAAACTATATATTTTCTTACAGGTCAACTATATTGGAATATAAACGCAAAAATTGATATTTACTTTGATTAATAAATTAATTGATTAATTATACAATACATATATTGATAACTACTTACAGTAACACCTTGAATTATGAATGTTTTTGGAAATGACTGTAATATTAATCGTTTAATTATGCAAATTAAACGATTAAATGCAGCAAAGTATGCAAATATTATTCAAAAGGCATACAAACGATTTAGAAACGATGTACTTTATCGAGAAAAATATCCAGAACAATACGAATTATTAGATAATTTAAAAAATAAAATATTCTTCAAAGATAAATCAATTAGACGTAAAAAAAATTTCCGTAATGCATTAAAAAGTCTTTGGAATTTAAGTTACAATGCATATATACCTGATGATTTAGATGGAAAAACTATGGCGCATTGTTTTGCAAGATTTATTTTTGCTTATATAATACCAGCATGTACAAATGAAAGAGATCATCAATATAAAACAGTTACTAGACCCGAAACAATAAACTTAATAAATAATAATGGGCTAGATTATTATTTAACCACGAATCATCCTAAAACTGGATATTTTCATCCTGAAATGTATGAAATGAAAAACAAATTTATAGTAAATGTATTCCAAAGCTATCAACTACATACATTAAATTGTTTGTATGCAATAATTACAAATGAAAGTGGTATCCGAGGTTATGGTTATTATTTATTTCAAGTGAATGGTCGTTACAATACATATTTAGAACCGAAACCAAAATATAATAACTTTCATTATCCGGGCAATTCAGATTGTGATAAACAAGATTTTACTTTGTGCTATTGTAAAAAAGATAATATGATTGACCATGAATATATTAAAGGATTAGTTAAACTTGTAGATAGTATTGACGAAAACCGTTTTTGGGGATGGGATTTTAGACCGATCAAATAAGTAATTATTGCTCTTCTGATATTATCCTAAATAAATATATCATATATGGAATAAAAAAGACATCTTTTATAGGTCAAATATATTGAAATATAAACGCAGTAGATTTAAACAATTAATATATAATCGTTAATTAATGGATGACACATTTACCCTTTTTTTTGATGGATGTAGTAAAGGAAATCCTGGTAAAGCAGGAGCTGGCGCGGTAATATATAAAAATAGTACTGAAATATTTAGTATATCTTCATATGTAGGTGATAAAGAAACAAACAATATAGCTGAATATACAGGATTAATAATTGGATTAAGTGAAGCAATTAATCTAAAAATTAAAAAATTAAATGTAAAAGGTGATAGTGAACTTATTATTAAACAAATGAATGATGAATATAAAGTTAAATCCACAAATATACTACAACTTTTTAAAAATGCAAAAAAATTAACAGAACTATTTGATGAAATCACATTTAATCATGTATATAGAAATGATAACAAAAGAGCAGATGAATTAGCAAATAATTCATTATTATAACTTTGTACAATTTTTACAATCAAATAAACAAAAATATAATATAACATATTAAATATTGAATATGTAATATGTTATATTTAATATATATATGAAATATAAAATAACATATTCAATTGGTGGTATGTCTCGATATGATAGCCGTTGGGGAATTACATCATCTCAACAGATTGTTCCTAATTTAAAGTTACAAATTAACAATCCAAATCCTATAGTATTAGAAATTGGTCCTGGTAAAGGTGAATTATTAGATAAAATAATAAGTATATATAAACATGAAAATGTTTATGCGATGCAACCTCTTAATGAAGAATATTCTGAACACAATGATACAATTAAAAGTATATTAAATGATAAATTTATTGAAGATTCGCTAGAAGAGTATTATAAAAAACCAGATCCTTTAAAGTTTGATATTATATTTATATACAAGTGGAATATATCAATTGCTTTAGTTGATGAATTTATTATAGGACTGAAAACAATTTTAAAAGAAGATGGAATAATATATATAACATCAGTGGAAAAAGGTAGATTTCACAAACGTGGTGGATATTTACCTTATATTAAAGATAAGATGGAAGAACACTTTAATGTAACAACATCAATACAAACAGTAAGTACTTATGTATATGGTGTAGTAAAATTAACCCATAAAATGTAGATCTTGTGAAATAAACAAATTATAAAATAACATATATGTTATTCCAATTTCGAATATAATATCATATCCTAATATTAAAAATTCATCAAAATTATTAATTGACTGTTTATTATATTGTTGATTATCAATTCTTGAATTATTATTTTTTATATATATCTCTACAGTCCTAAACCCCTTTAACCATGCAAAAAAAGTCCAAACTGTAGAAATATATATCATTAATAAAAACATCATTAATTGTCTATAAAAATCACTAAAATTATTATATAAACAATATGCATTATATAAGGTTATCGTACCAATAAATGATAATGATGAAATTGTATTAATTTGTCTTTTAGACGATGTTATTGTACTATTTTTTATAAGAATATCTATAATAATAAAATAAGTAATAATACTTAATAAAATAATATATTTTAACTTAAACATTCTATCTCCAAAATATAAACCAAAAGTTGTAATAAAACCTCCTTCTTGAAATCCTTGTAAAAATATTCCTACATATTTATTCAAATATTTTTTACTTCCAAAAAAATTAATATACATCGGTTTAATAACCCTTGTATTACTTATATGTAATAATAATTCAATAAAAGACCATATTAAAGTTGATCCTAACATTATTGATATACAGTCAGTAGACTTATTTTTGTAATAATCATCAAAACAAAAAATAAATGTTAATAAAGAATACATAATTTTAGTATTTCCATTTGTAGCAAAATTACCCTTACGTACTATGTAATATTTGTTATGTATTAAATCCATATTTTACAAAAATACATATAATCTTAAATAGTTACTCCTTGCAATTTATATATTAACTAATAACTTAGACAATTATTTTCTTGATATTCTGTATTTTAAGTGCCGAATTAATTTGATTTAAAAAATTAATTATATCTTATTATTATAATATATGTTAAATTTTAATGATCTTGATTTAGTAAAACTTAAAATTAAAGACCATATGTTTGAAAAAAATAAAAAAATCGACATGGAAAAAGTTAAATTTTATAATAGTTTGTATAACAAAAATGATTTATCATCATATATATTAGTTGATAAAAAACCTAAAAAAAAAACAATTTAGAATTTTTACATTTATTAATTTGTAAAAATTCTAATATATATTTTTTTAGCTCTTCCGGTAAAGAATTTACATACAATAAATTAAAATACATAATTTACTTAATATTTACTTATACTTATTTATTTAAAAATATACTTATTTGTATTTTTAATAATTTAATGGATAAATTAAATTTATTGCATTTCGAAGGATTTTCTACAAAAAATAAAGACACTCATAAATTAGACACAACTATTAAAGAAATAACAAAAACGATAGATTCAAAAGAAGATGATACAAATCATAGTATAGAAGTAATTGATAAGGAGACATATCAATATAACATTAATATTATAGACAAATATAAAATTAATTATCCAGAATATAACGAAGTTTACAATAATAAAAATATTAATACACTAATAAAAATTTTTACACCTTTACTGATTTAAAACGCCGACTTATTTATATATTTTTAAAGATTTTGCTCTTGATTTAGGTGGTTTATATTTTTTTGTTCTATTATAACTTCCTTTAAAAAGTTTTTTATATGTAATAGTTGGTATATCTTTTATTAGTTTTCTAATATTTTTTTTAAGTTTTTCCAATCCAATATCATTTTGTTTTCTTAATTTACTTTTTAATATGCTAAACCAATTTTCGATAGTATTTGTGAAATGTTGATAAGGAACAGAATATAAAATTGATTATATCGCTAATTTGATCTTATTCTATAAAATTAATATAAAATGGGTAATATGAGTTCAAATATATACGAACCCGAGGAATGTTTAATATGCTGGGATCAAATCGATGTTACTGATCTAGTTGAATGTACGCGTTGTAATGTATATATGCATGCATATTGCGAAGAAATATATAGAGGAGGAAAAGGATATTGTAAATGTCCTCATTGTCAAAGAGTGGGTACATTAGGTATATCAGTATCACATTGAATTTCTTATTATATTTAGATTTAAGTTAATCAATAACAATTATTTTAATTTTATGTCCCCTTTCTGCATGATTACTCATTGAACATAAAAAGTAATATGTACCTGGTTTATCCATAACTGTTAAAATTATTTTTAAATCTTTAGTACTATAACCTTCTAATTCTTTACCATCTCCTTTTTTATTTTCATTATAATTTTCTTCTGAAACAAAATTTAAATCATGGTGAGTATCCATATCCCACCATAAAATACTATTAACTTTACAATATAGTTCAGGATAAGGTAATTCATCAGAAGGAATCTTCCAATGAATCCATGTTTCTATTGCTGTATTACTTTTACCTTCATTAAATTCTTTTAAGTTTCTTCTATATGAACTTAAACTAATTTGTTCTTTTTTTGATGTTATAATATCAAAACCACCTTTCTTTACTGAAAATACTTTTTCTACCTTAAACTTTTCTAAAGCTTGATGATGTTGTGCTGCACCATGTCTATGAGGAGTAAAATTATTTGGCATATAAAAAACTTTATTTAAATCATAATCTTTTAATTGTAATTTAGGAGCAGGTAGTAAACCTTGTATTAGTACATGAGCATTACCTACTTCACTCATTTTTACTGATTCATTTACACTATGAGTAACTGGACTATATTCTTTATTATTTTCATCAAATATTTTTAAGGATCCTTTTTCATTACTGATAATTAATTTATGACTATAAATATAGTCCCTAGTTATAACTTCTTTCGCTGCCCCACCTAACATTAAATAATTTATTTTGTAAATCATATATATTTATAATATAAAAATTTTTAAAGAAATCAAATTGATTTATATAAAGGTATACTAACATACTTATTAAAATGGGTAAAAATAAAGAAAATAAACCTGTAAAAAGTAATAAAAGACAGGACAGAATCGCTGATAAAGAAGATTTATTAAATGATATTAAAAATGAAGATGACATAAAATTAAATAAAGGATTTGCATTAAGTATTGGAAACGATAAACACACTGGAGATTATCGTAATGTGAATGTAAATCAATTCTCAATTGATACAAGTAAAAAGAAATTATTTGATAATACCGATTTACAAATATCATATGGTAGAAAATATGGATTAATTGGACCAAATGGTAAAGGAAAAACAACTATCTTAAATCATATTGCTAAAAAACTATTTCCTATTAGTAAAAATTTAGATATACTACTTGTTGAACAAGAAGTTGACCCATCTTCAAAAAAAGTTATTAATGTTGTATTAGATGCAAATGAAAAGAAACGTCAATTAGAAAAAGAAATATTAACAATTCAAAGTATAATTGATAATGAAGATGACTTTGAAGAATCTATTATTACAGAAATGCAAGAAATGCAAGAACAATTAAATTCAATTGGATCTGAAAAAGATGAAGCCAAAGTAAGAAAAATCTTACATGGGTTAGGGTTTGAAGGGGAAGATCAAGAGAGACCTACAAGTGACTTTTCAGGTGGATGGAGAATGCGAATTTCAATAGCAAAAGCATTATACATGGAACCTACATTATTATTACTTGATGAACCAACAAATCATCTTGATTTAAATGCAGTTATCTGGTTAACTAGCTATTTAACTGAATGGAAAAAAAGTTTAATAGTTGTATCACATAATCAAGCTTTTTTAAACGAAATTTGCACTGATATTTTACATATATCAAAAATGAAATTAGACCATTATAAAGGAAATTATTTTAAATTCAATAAAGCACTCACTCAAAAAAAAAAAAATGAACAAAAAGAATGGGATAAAATAGAAAAAAAAGTAAATGAAATGCGAAAAAAAGGTGAACCTAAAAATAAAGTTAAAGAATTTTTAGATAAATCTATTAATCGACCAGAAAAAGAATATACTGTAAATATAGATTTTGGAGAACCAAATAATTTATCAAGACCAGTATTAAGTATTAATGATGTTATATTTGCATATAATGAAGGTAAAACTATTTTAAAAAATGTCGAATTTGGCATTGACTTCGATTCTAGAATAACAATTGTTGGACCAAATGGTGCTGGTAAATCTACATTTATTAATTTACTAGTTGGTAATTTAACTCCAACCTCTGGTACAATTTATAGAAATCATTCTTTAAAAATTGCATATTATAACCAACATTTTATTAATGTACTACCTATGGACCAAACACCTATTGAATATTTAAAAACAATTGATAACTTACCAGATCAAGAAATAAGAAGAATGTTAGGTACAATCGGTTTAGAAGGTAGTGCTCATGTTAAATCAATTGGAACGTTATCTGGAGGACAAAAAGCACGGGTTGTTCTAGTTTCATGCCAAATGTTACAACCACATATCTTAGTTATGGATGAACCAACTAATCATCTCGATATTGAGTCTATTAATGGATTAATAGACGCTATAAATAAATTTAAGGGCGGTGTAGTCTTAGTAAGTCATGATATGGAATTAATTACACAAACAGAATGTGTATTATGGGTATGTAATAATCAATCAATTAAAAAATATGATGGTGAATATGATGATTACCGAAATGAAATATTAAGCAGTTAATATATTAAATATATATTTAATATAATGAGTGATACTAAATATATACCAAATTCAGATGATAATACTAAAGTAAAAGAAATAATAGATATATATATACAAATATTAATTGATAATCCATTCTTTTTTCAGTAAAATCTTTATTAATGTATTAAAAAAAATATAAATTTATATTTTTTTTAATTACCTAACAAAATAGTGGGTATTTAATCTGCCACTTGTAACTTTAAAATTTTAGTATTATTCTTAGGTCTAATACTAACAATTTCTTCATTTTTAATTTGAATATCTAGTTTATTCCTACATAGTGGACATGAATATTCATTTTCTTGATTTAGAAAATGTTGTAACAAACATTTTCTATGAAATAAATGACCACATGCAATATTTGGTGTATTATCATTTATATCTTCTAAACATATTGAACATTTATCAATTTCATTCAAGTAAATATATCTTAGTTTTCTGGTAATAACATCTATTGGATATTCTGGATTTACTACAATCCAACTATCTCCACATAATGCGATCATACTTGGACAATCTGAGATATCTATTTTATCTTGTACCATAAATTTTTGGCTAATAATTGAATATAATATTAATATAGCTCTAAAATTATCATCATTACGTTCAATACATACAATGTAATTACTAGAACTCATTATTCCAAAAATTTTACTAATAAATGAGAATACAGATTCTAAAACATTATCATCTGAATCTTTTGGAAATCTTTTGGTTACATTACTTATTACATTTTTAGAAGTTTCATCTATTGAATCTAAGAAATTACTCTTTATAATTTCGAAATTATAATCAGATTTCTTATCTGACTTATAGTAATGAATTTCTTTACTATTCATTTATTATTAAATACAATAACATAAAATTATATTAATTTCATTTTTTTTGAAAAAATATGGGAATCTATAACAACATTTAGATGGAAGTTGTAATAATGTTACATAAAACAACAAATTTTCCTTTTTTTAATTACAATATATTCTGTGCTATCAACAGTTGTTGGAACTCTTATAATTGTTTCTTTAGAATTAGGTATATTTTTAACACACATAATACAATATTTATTATCTTCACAAATACAATATACACATAATTTTTTTTTACAAATTAGACATATATATTCAGATAGTATATTTTTACACATATTACATGTTGCTGAATCGCTAATTTTTAGTGACACACCACTTCTTCTCATATATATATTACTTTATAGAGTAATAAATATATTAAATATCAATTTTTATATTATTTTGTAACTTTTTTTATAAATTTTTTGGATAATTTTAATATTTCATCTTTATCTTTTTTGGATTTTTTCTTCCAATGAACTAAATTTCTAACATATGGTGTTTTCTTTAATTTATCTTCATGATCACTTAAAAAATAATAATATAAACCATTCCATATATCTGACCATTCATCTCTTTTATAATTACTCATATTAACTACATAATTATCACTTGAAATATAAGGCTTTCTCATTGTTAATCCACCATCAGCCCATTGACCCATAGAATATACATTTTGTATCATAACCCAATCATAACTATCTACTGAAAATTCCATAAACCATTTATAGCACTCATTCGGGTCTAATCTACATAAATTCATAAAATTTGAAACTATCATCAATCTTATTATATGATGTAAGTAACCAGTTTTAAATGCATGTTTTATTGCATCATCTATCGGATCTATTCCAGTATCACCTGTATACCAACTTTTATCTAATTTATTTTTATGCTTAAAATAATTTGGGGTTACTAATTCTTCATATGCATACAAATAACAATATCTTTGATATTCTCGCCATCCTAAAATTTGTCTAATAAATCCTTCATAATTATTCATTTTAATTTTATGCTTCTTATGATATTTTGTAACTTCATCAACTACATAATCTGGATTTAATAAACCAATATTTAACATAGGACTAATAGTTGAATGAAACATAAATCCATTATTATCAACAATTGCATCTTGATATGTACCATAATTATCAAATTTATGTTTTAAGAAATGTTTAAGCCATTTTTTGGCTTCTTTATGATTTACAGGAAATAGTAAATCTTCCGAATCACCATAATTTTTTGGAAATAACTTATCAATATATTTAATTGCTTCAATTTCATATTTACTCTTTTTCTTTTTTGGAATATCAGGAATTTTTGTGTCTTTTGGTAATGGATTTCTATTATCATTGTCATATGATTTAGTTCCCTTCAAAATATCTAATTCATCTTTCATAAAATCATAAAAATTTTTATGAAAATATTTATTTTTATTATTTTTCTTTTCATGATATTTATCTAAAACTTCTGTTGTTACTAAAAAATTAGGATTATCTAATATTGTAATTTCCTTATTTTTTGTATACTTATCTAACCTTTTTTGTAATAAATGATCATTTAATTCAAAATAACAAATTGAATCTAATTTAGACATAAATGAATATTTTAAATTTTTTAATTTATTAAATTCAATATATTCAATACTTATTTTTTTATCTTTCAAATAACTTTCATAATATTTCATACTCGCTCTATGTAATACAAGTTTTATTTTATTAAAATTCATTTTTACATCTCTAAATCCAAAAAATATAGGATCTTCTAAAATATATATTTTATTTACATCCTTAGGCAAATATTTTGTTTCATATAAATTATTAGGGAATATTAATAAATTCATTGTATATATATTAATTTATTTTTAATATATTTTTATAAATAATTTATATATAAAATAAATATTTAATATATAAATTATTTATAAATCGGATCTGAAGTTAGAAATATATTGTCATCTCCATAAACTGCTTTTAATGACTCAAATAATAACTTTGTTTCATCATTATTGAAAGAATAATACATTGGTTGTGTAATTAAATTACGTCTATACCATCGTACTTGTTTTATATTGTCATTCTCATCTAAACTTTGGGATTTTGTATCTAAATCAATACAAAATCCACCTTCTAATCTATTTAATCTTTTAATACGATTAAAATTAGATGGTTTATGTTGATTATAATACTGACATATAGTATCATAATCAACATTATCAATTTTAACCTGTATATGTTCCATAATTAATAATTTTTTTATATAAAATTGAATTTAATATTAAATATAATTAAATTCAATTTTATATAAAATAATAAGTATTAATTATATATGACTAAATATACTATTTTTATATTTCGTAGAGATTTAAGAATTTATGATAATATCGCATTAAATTATGCTATGACAAATTGTACTAATATATTACCAATCTTTATATTCACTCCAGAACAAATATCATCAAAAAATAATTTTAAGTCAGATAATGCAATTCAATTTATGATCGAATCATTAAAAGAACTAGATGAAGACTTAAAACAAAATAGTTCGAAATTACATATATTTCAAGGTGATAATATAAAAATATTAAGATCAATTATTAAAAATATTGATGTAGAAAATATAATTTTTAATATGGATTATACACCATATGCATTAAAAAGAGATAAGGAAATAGAAAAATTATGTGAAACTAATAAAATAAATTGTATTATTAAAGAAGATTATTTATTAAATTCAATTGGTACAATGTTAAAAAAAGATGGAGATCCATATACAGTATTTACACCATTTAAGAATAATGGTTTGAAATTTAAAGTTGATAAACCATCTAAAATAAAGATTAGAAATTTATCAAAATCCATAAAATTAAAAACAAATGATTACATAAAATATAAAGTTAATGAAAATATTTTAGTTAATGGTGGAAGAGATAATGGATTAAAACAATTAAATAAAGTTAAGAAACAGAAGAAATATAATAAAGACCGTAACACATTAAGTATTGAAACATCATTATTATCAGCATACATTAAATTTGGATGTATATCAATTAGAGAAGTTTATTGGAAAATTAAAGATAAATTAGGATCAGGTACTGACCTGTTATCGCAACTATTTTGGAGAGAATTTTACTTTTATATCGCTTATTATTTTCCACAAGTTCTAAAAGGAAAAAATTATAATGAGAAATATGATGATATTAAATGGAATACAAGTAATTCTTTATTTAAAAAATGGTGTGATGGAGAAACAGGATACCCAGTTGTTGATGCAGGAATGAGACAAATGAATAAGACAGGATATATGCATAATAGAGCTAGATTAATAACTGCAAATTTTCTTAATAGAATGTTTGGTATGGATTGGAGATTAGGTGAAAAATATTACGCCCAAATGCTAACTGATTATGATCCATCTGTTAATAATGGTAATTGGCAATGGATAGCATCAACAGGAGTAGATCCAAAACCTTACTTTCAAAGATTATTTAATCCAATTTTACAAAGTGCAAAATTTGACAAGGAAGCAGAATATATTAAAGAATGGATACCTGAATTAAGAGATGTACCCGCAAAAGATATTCATAATTGGGAATCGAAATATATTGATTATAAAGATATAAATTACGTAAAACCAGTAGTTGAATATAAAAAAGCTAGAAAAGAAAGTGTTGAAATGTATAGAAAAGTATTATAAATCTTAGTTATATAATAATAAATTTATTATATATGATAAAATGATAAAAGTTATGTTTTATTTAGACATGAAAGATATATCGAATATAAATAAACTTTATTGTAATTACGATATAAAAGAATGTTATACTAAAGTAGAATATTATAATTCAAAAGATAATATAATTAGAATTAATAATGATAAAAATAAAAATAAAGGAAAATTATATGGCAAATTATTTTATCTAGATTTAAGTTTAAGTGAATTAGTTAAAAGATTAAATACATTTAAAAATATAAAAGTTAAAAATAGAGATTTATATTATGTAAATATAATTGATGTTTATCTAAATGATGAAAAAATAGTTAAAGATGTTTACATAATATTATAAATTTAATTATAATATTCATATATTATATGAATATTATTACATCTTTTATTGAATACATACCGTTTAGTTTAAACGGATTTAGACTTGGCTTTACAACATTTTTATTTGGTATTTTTTTAGATAATTCAATATCATTGCAATCAAAAAATAAATTAATAGAAAATAATTCAACATTACTTTCTAAAGGATATGAAAAAGTTTTTATTAATTTATGCATCATTAGTCCCATTTTTTACAATATACTTGATACATATTTAATCACTCACAATGACTTATCAATTAATTATTCCAAATATTTATATCTATTATTAATACATTCTATCGGATATTATTTAGGTCATTTAGCAATGCATAAAGTAAAAATTATTCAACCAATACATAAATTTCATCATAAATTTACTACAAATTTAATACCAAGTATTGGAAATGCAGTTTCTGCTTCGGAATTTACATTCGCATATGTTTCTCCATTTTTAATAGGAAGTTATTTATTTGATCCAAATTTACAAACATTAAATTTATCAATTCAAACTATTTCTTTTTTTAATCTAATTATTCATTGTAATGAACTAAAAAATTTACCATATAATAAATATTTTGTTTCTCCAAATGACCATATTAATCATCATAGACTTAATATGGAAAAAAATACATATTCTGCACCAATAATTAATTTGGATACAATTATTAAAGAATTAAAATAAAACTATTTAAAGTATATTAAATAAAAGTATTTAAAGATTTAGTTATATAATACTTTACCGCCAATAATTAGGCAAAAAAAATTAAACTAAAGATAAAAAACATATCTTTAAAATTTATAATGAATATTAAGTTATATTCATTATATTTTATAAAATTGAAAAATATAATTATTACATTTCCATATAGATTTTTTAACTGATATTTTGTCAACTAGTATTCATAGTTGACAAAATGGCCCATCAATTAATAGAACACCGTATGACTTACGATTACCTATACAGAGGAAATCTTAATTCTGTATTCAATCCTAGTTTGATTAGATCAAATGATAATATCAAAAAACTTGCTTTGAATGAAGAAGATATACCAGTTGTATATCTTCTACATTTTATTTTCCAAAATGATCGGATCGTAATTGAACCTAATTCAGAAAAAGAGGAAAGATTGAGACTACCCAATGAGATCTTGTATCTTTTAAAAGAGTTTTTATTTGAAGACTACTACAAGATGATTCACAAAACTATGCTGATGAATACACATTCAGATATGAATTACTCTTTACATTACTCTCCAGTTTATACTGAAAGTAATCTTCCTTCTTCAAATTTAACTTCTGAAGTTTCATATTATATCCAACGGGATAATGGTTTTTCTGGATTTACAGTTTGCCCACAATGTGGAAATATTATTAATATCTTTAATAGATATGATGATGTTTCTATTCAAATTACGAATCAAGCAGATCATAAATACTGTGTCAGACGTGATAATAGTCATATTTGTGACGATCTAAATGACCGTCCCGAATATATTTATGGTTCGAATCATTCGATTACGGAAGATGAAGAATATGGGGAATATGACGAATATTCTGATGACGGTGATTACAATGACTACGACTACGATGACCACGATGACTACGATTACAATGACGAAGATGACGAAGATGACAAATATTACGACGACTACGGATTCAAATACTAGTATGACGATGGATTGTAATGGATGTGAAGAAAGATACTTTAAGAAAAATTGAAATGTAAAAATTTATATTTTATTTTTCTATGATTAATATATGAATATAGATTGGAAAGAATGGAAAAATCATGGTTATTGGGAAGAAAATATAGTTGATAATCAAGTTAAATTGTACAAGTCATTATTAAGTTTATACAATATAAACTCAAAAAATATGTCTTTATTAGAAATAGGAGCAGGTCATGGTAATTTCACTTTAGTATTTAATAAATTATTTAAAAAAATAACTGCGATTGATTCTGAAGAATCATTAATTAATATGCTTAATAATAAGATACTAGAGTTAAATTTAACTTCAAAAATAGAAACTGAAGTTACTGGGTGTGAAAACTATATAACTAAAAAAAAATTTAATTTTATTGCATTTACACATTCATTTATGTGGATAAATAATAAACAAAAATGTTTATTAAATTTAAGTAAATTACTAACTAAAAATGGATATATACTATTAATTGAACCAGCAAAATTTGTAAATTATTTAGATAAAAAATTTATAAAACAAAAACAATTAATGATTGATACTTTACAAACATTCTTTAGTAGTAAAAAATTAAATTTAGTTCATTTTTTAAATGAAGATGGAGCTAATATTTATTTATTCAAAAAAAATTAAAATATAAAAATTTGTATTTTAATTTATTTACTATGTAAGTGCTATGTAAGTATGCAAATCCTCTGTAAAATTACTCCATTATATATTTTACAACGTCTGGATCTTTTTCATTAAAATCAACCATACTTTTTCCATTATTTCCCTTAAATAAATCATCTATAACATTGATTGAAGATGAATAATCAGATATATTATGTTTTTTTTTAAATAAATCAATAATTTTATCAACTTTTGACATATATAATTAATTAATATATTATTTAAAAACTAATATATTAATATAAATATGAATAACTTATGTAATTATTGTAATTCAAATAATATTAAATTAAATTGTTTATTATGTAAAAAACAATTTTGTGAATTATGTTTATGTTCAGATAAATATTGTAATAATTGCTTTCAAAAACCAGCTAATAAATCAAAAATTATTAGAGAAATAAAAAAAAGAGATAATAATTCTTATTTTTTTAGTTGTTTATCCAAAAAAATATATCCAATATGAAATATATAAAATCTTTACTAGAATATCTTCTGATAATGGATATTGAACAGTATCATCAAATACATCAATCGTATAGCTTAATAATCTAATAATTAATTTTTTTTTAGATAGTCTACGGTTCTTTGTTTATTCAATTCCTTCCTTATCTTATTAAAACCAGAAATATTATTAATGTTTTTGCGTTGTTCTTTAACTTCTTTTTTTTCAAGAGTAGTATTAGTCCCATTGTTTATAAAATTAGCAAGTTGAATGAAGTAAGATGATGGCTTTTGAAAATCTGATTCTTTACATTGAATTTTAAATAATTGTTTTATTAGTCCATGGCTTTCCTGTACAGTCATATTCAATAATTTATGATCACTCCGCGCATCATTCCCTTTTGGAAATAGTGCAACATAAAAAATACATTCAAATAACATTTTCTTATTCTGGTTGAAAATAGCATCACTCAAAATTAATTTCAAATGTTCTTTATTATATGGAGGCTGACTACGGTATCTCAACTCTCCAATATTATATGGACACTGGCTACAGTGAATTAGTTCAACATGATTGGATACAATATTCGAATATAAAATTTTTTTTTCATTGCTCCATTTGGTTAGAACATTTAGCATATAATTTGCGATTTCTCTTTCTTCATCATATGTGAAACCAATAAAAGAAGCAATATTACTAATCAAATCATCGTTCAAACTATCAGATTCAGATTTAGAATACCTTTCTTCTATTATTTCTCGTAATCGATCATTATTAATCATTTCTTTGATTGAGATTAATAGTTTTTTTTAATACCATATATTTTAATAAGTATAATTATAATTCAATTTTTTTTACTTAAAAATATTTTTATTTCTTTAAGTAAAAAAATAAAAAAAACATTAAAGATATATTAGTTATATATTTTACGGGTAGCCCAATCCGGAGGGCATAATACTAGAAATTATAAACAAATTTCTTATATTCTTATATTCTTATATTTTAAAATTTTATGATTCATAAAATTCTAATATCAATTAAACCTACTTTCATTGTTCTTAATAAATTCGCCTGTAATTGTATAAAACATATAAATTTTATTATATTTTTAATTATATATGTTTACTGAAAAATGTACAATTTCAAAATATCTAGCTTATGCTATGTTAGTTTATACAATAGCATCATTCTATTATATGGTTATAACTCGTAATATAGGAACTCCATTTAATGACTCATTAACTGAAGAACAAATTATAATTAAACAAAAATCTGCTTTTGTTCGTAGAAGTACATTTTATCATGGTATAGCATTAGCTGCTGCATTTATTTTCTTATATCAACCATTTGAATCTTGTTAATTTAATAAATAAATTTAATTATTAAATTACTCTAATATTCCATATGTCTTTAGTACATATGCATATTGATAAGCTGTTTCCTTCCAATGCTTATATCTATCCATGCCACCAAAATGACCTTCATTCATTTCAATTTTCAATAATGAAATATTATTACCTTCATCATATTCTCTTAATTTTGCAATAAATTTTGCAGGTTCCCAATAAGCTACTCTTGGATCATGTAAGCCACCTAATGCCAAAATATTAGGATATACTGTTTTTTTAATATTTGAATATGGACAATATTTAATCATTGTATCAAAATGTTCCTGTTGATTAGGATTACCCCATTGCTCCCATTCAGGAGTTGTTAAGGGAATACTTGGATCCGACATTGTATTCATTACATCAACAAATGGTACACCTGCTACAACTGTTCTAAAAAGTTCTGGACGTAACACCATACTTGCTCCTACTAATAAACCTCCTGCACTTCTTCCTTCAATTGTAATTCCTTTTTCATTTGTAAATTTATTATTAATTAAATATTCAGCACATGCAATAAAATCTAAGAAAGTATTCATCTTCTTTTTCATTTTACCATCTTCATACCATTTGTAACTTAAGAAACTACCACCCCTTACATGCCCTATTACATATACAAATCCTCTATCTAACAAAGGCAGAATAGAACTATTAAAATCTGGATATACTGTATGACCATATGAACCATATCCATACAAATATAATGGATTGGTTCCGTCTTGTTTAAATAAATCTTTTCTATATACTAAAGACATTGGTACTTCTACATTATCATGACTTGGTACAAAAATCCTTTTAGTTTCATATAAATCTTTATTATAAAATGGAACTTCCCTTTGTCTTAACAAATTCGTTTGTTTTGTATTTAAATTATATTTATATAATGTAGATGGTGTATTTAATGAATTATGATTATATATAATTTCATTAGTATCATATATACCTAAACCAATTAGTCCCACATTTTTGATATCGTCATTGATATCAATCATATAACTTGCTTCAAAGTTATATTTGCCATCTCCAAAAGGAATTACTTTAATAAAATTATCACCATTTTGTTTGTATGTAAGTAGAATATATTTTTGTAACTCTTCTAGTCCTGTAATAAAAACTGATTCATTATATTCGATAAATTCTTCCCAATTTTCAATTGATGTATTTTGTAAATCTGTTTTCATTACTTTAAAATTAGTGCTATTATCTTTATTTGTAGTAATTAAAAATGATCCTTCATGATGATCTACTGAATATTTTAGTCCTTCTACTTTTTTTGTAAATTGTCTAATCTCGGGATCTGATTCACTAAAATAATAATTATCACTAGTATTAAAACTACTTGCAGATATAAAAAAGTATTTGCGATCATTTGATCTTCCAATACCTACTTCTACTAAATCATCATCATTTTGATATAATTTTATATTTTCTTTTGTTTCTGTATTATATTTCCAAACCTGATACATTCTATTTGTATCATTACCCATTGTGTAAAATATAAAATGATTATGCCAAAAATAATCACAATATGCTAATTCAGGTATATTATGTTCTATATCTTTCATTGTTGAAATTTCAACAATCTTTAAATTATATTTTTCATTTCCTGTTTCATCAATACCATAACTCATAAATTTATGATCTCTAGTTATACCAAATCTAGATAAGTCAAATGTTTCTTTACCATTTGATAATATATTTTCATCCAATAAAATCTCTTCTTTGTTAGTAGATTTATTTATCCTACAATGAATAGGATAACTTTTACCTTCTATAGTTCTGGTAAAATAATAATATTCACTATCCCATCCCCCATTACCATGAGGCATCGGATAAGAATCATAATTTTCTTTAATATGTGATTTAATTTCTGTAAATAAACTTTCGCGTAATTCCTTAGTATCACTCATTACATGTTCTGTATATTTGTTCTCATTGTTTAAATGATCTAATACCAATGTATCTTTTCTTTTATCATCTCTCATCCAGAAATAATCATCCTTTATTTCTTTTGGTGGATTAATCAAATTTTCACCACGATCTTTACTTACATTACCAAATGTAACATTAGTTGGTTTCTTATTTGCAACAGGAACTTTCATTTTTATAATATATATTTAGTAATCTTTAAATAAAAAATATTTTTATAAAGTTATACTTTATTTAAATTACAAAAAATATAATTACTTAGAATAAAAAACAATTCTAATTTAAAATAAATATACTAATAAAAAATTTAGTATATTAATTTTTCATCATTAACTCTAATTTATCAGAAAATATCGCTAATGGCAATGCAAAAATAATAGATAAATAACACCATATAGCTCCCCGTTCCCCTGAATTTGTATGTCTAAATATAAATTCAATTAATCCTACAAAAAATAACCACAGTATTCCAATAACTTTTGAATTAGAAAATATACTTGGAACAAATACTAATAACATATACCACCATCTAGGTAATACTCTCTCACTATTTCTATTAAATTTATATGCTATATGATAAGTACCTAAATATGATGTTGTTTCTTTTGAACAAAAATCATCGGTCTTATTCTTTTTTATACACATTTCACTATCAGTCATATCAAATTCCTTAATTGACGATGAAGCATAAATACCATAAATAAGAGATATAAATAATATTCTATTCCAATATATCTTATTTTCCTTATCAAAATATGAACTTATTAAATTTACAAATAATGGCTGAAAACAAATATGAACCCATGATAAAGAAGTATAAAAATTTAATTTATCTTTATTTTCTAAATAATGATATAGCAACCCTTGAAGTAAATCTTTAAATCCTAAAAATATTAAAGATATAGATAACTCCCACTTATCTTTAATCATTATACCTGTCACAAATAATACTATCGCATGAATATATGACTGTGATTCTGAAAAACACATATAATACTTATATATATATATATTTTTTAATTTATGGTACGATATATTAAAAGTTACTCTATTATTTCTATATCATTATTATTATTTTTATTACAATATGAAATAAAATCAACTAATTCCTTTTGAGGTGGAGTATTAATAATATCTTCTAACTCGATATCATCTTTATATGTATTTACTGTCAATCTAAGTTTTTTTACAAATCCTAACTTTATATTTCCTGGTTTTCTTCGTACAAAATTATTACTATCTGACATATTACTATTTAGATAATAATAATTAAAAAATTGAAAAATAAATCTAATAATATTTTTATATCAAATATTTTAAAAGTAACAAAAATGTTTAATAAAGCGTCACAAAAAAAATTTATTGATCAATTTGGAATCATGAATAATATGGTTCCAAAAGCATTACAAAAAAAAATTGTTCATGAAATTGGAATCATGAATAAAAGAACTCATAATATGATTTCTATAAAAATAAAAAATTTCTCAATTGAAGGAAAAGAAAATTTCATTCGTGAATTTACACTATCACCCTTATATAAATTTGCAACTATGATTACTTCATCATCTGCATGTTGTACTTGTATTGAAGATTTAAAAGCTGGACTTACTACTGATGATTTTGTAAAAATTGGTACATTCATTGAATTAATGAACTCTTTAGGATGGAAACATTGGAAAAGCACCCTTGATGAACAAAAATTAGAACTTGAGATTAATAAAAAAGAAGAGCTAAAAAAAACTCTTGAAAAACATCTTATTAATAAACAAAGAGATATGGAACTACTTCAAAAAAAAGAAAATGAAAGAATTCGGAAAGAAAAAGAAAAACAAAAAAAACAGTTAATTCGACAACAAAAATTAGAAGATCATAAACGCCGCGAGAAAGAACATCAGCGTAGAAATGAAGAACGAAAACGTATTGAACAACAACGTATTGAAGAACAACAACGTATTGAAGAACAACAACTCATTGAAGAACAAAAACGTACCCGTCTTCAACGTATTGAAGACCAAAAACGTATTCGACGACAACGATTTGAAGAACAAAAACGTATTCGACGACAACGATTTGAAGAACAAAAACGTATTCAACAACAACGTTTAGAAGAACAAAATAGTATTCGAAAACGTTTAGAAGAACAAAAACGTATTGAAGAAAACCAAAAACGTATTGAAGAAGAACAACTACGCATAGAAAAACAAAAACGTATCCGTCTTCAACGTATTGAAGAACAAAAACGTACTCGTCAACTTCAACAACAACGTATTGAAGAACAAAAACGTACTCGTCAACTTCAACAACAACGTATTGAAGAACAAAAACGTACTCGTCAACTTCAACAACAACGTATTGAAAAACAACAATTGATTACATCTCCTAAACCATTATACCCACCTCCTGGTTTCGAACAACAACAATCTATTAAATATCATAAACAAAATGAATCTGTTACATGTTCTACTCCAGGTTTAGCTTCTGTTACAGATTCTAAACCATTATATCCCCCTGGTTTAGAACCATGTTTTTCTGTTACAGGTTCTAAACCATTATACCCTCCAGGCTTAGGATTAGATCTATGCTCTAATGGATCATTGTATTCGACCTCAAACTATCCATCTGGATTAAATATGTATAGAACAATTACTAATCCATTTAATATGCCAGATCTTTTTTCAGATTATAGAAAAATGATATTAATGTCATAAATTTGAAAATTTAATGTATTTTAATAATTATAATTATAATATTAAAATGAAACATAGAATTACTTCTGAAGATATAGCGTGTTTAGTCCCATCCTTAAATAGTATTTTGGATGGAGCATATCTAACACAAATTTATGATGGTATGAAAGATAATACAAAAATAATAATTATGAAATTAAGAAATAGAATAGAAAGTAAAAGTATTACTTATTATTTACTAATCGAATCAGGAATTAGAATGCATACAATTGAATCATTTACTAGTATTCGAAAAATACCTTCTGGTTTTATTGGAAAATTAAGAAAAGAAATTGGAGATAAACGATTATATCCATTACAACAAATAGGTACAGATAGAAGTATCGATTTCTTATTTTCAAATGAAAAACATTTTATAATTGAATTTTATGATAGAGGAAATTATATATTAACTGATAAAGATTATAAAATTATTTATATTGCTCGAACTTATATATTTCAAGAAATAAAACTAGATGTTGGAGTAATATATCCAAAGGATGAAATCGCTAAAAACGGATTAGCACTAACAAAAGACATATCCCAAGCAAAAGGTTATTTAATAGATAAACAAACATTTTCAGGTTTTCCACTTGAAGGTAATTCTGTTTTAGAATTAGATAATATTAACTTAGCAATGCAAAAATATTTTACATATGAAATAAAAGAACCAAAAAAGAATTTAAATAAAAAGAAAAAGGAAATTAATAAAGATGAAAAAAGAAAGATAAATATTGAAAATCAAATAAATAAATTAGATAAAAATAAAGAAAATATTTTAAACAATGCAAATAAACTAGAAACAAACGTTGATGAAATACAACAAATATTTAATTTAATAAATCAAAATATATTTATTAAAACACCATTTAATCTTATAGAGTCACTAATTAAAACTCAATTTCAAGAATATCAAAATATTAAACTCACTCATGAATATCTTATTATTGATAATATTAAGTTGGATTATAACGTTTCAGCATATATTAACATTACAAAAATTTATTCTGAAAATAAAGTAATTAAACAGAAAATAGCTAGGGCCGAAGATGTTATGGTAAATATTAAACCATCAAAAAATATAGAGCCAAAAGAAAAGCTTATTATAGATCGGAAAGTTATGAAATTTGAAAATTATTGGTGGTTTATATTTAATGAAATTATTATTACTGTTGGTAAATCTGCGGATGATAATGAAACATTACTTAATAATATGGATCCTTCTGATATTTTAATTCATGGTAATTTTGATAAATCTCCGTGGGGTATTATTAAAAATCCAAATAAAATAGATATACCATTAAAAGTACTTGCATATGCAGGTGACTTTCTTGTTCAAAGAAGTTGGAGTTGGACCGAACACTTTCCTAATAATAGTTACTATACATACCCAAACAAAGTATCCAAATCAGCTCCATCTGGTGAATTTATGGGAAAAGGATCAAGAATGGTACATGAGAAAAACTTTTTATCACCTGCTAATTTAGAGATGGGTGTTGGAGTTTTATTTAAATCAGGTGTAAAATATTTACATAAATTAGATAAGAATACACAAATAGATTTTGGGATGGTTATGTGTGCACCATATGCCGCAATGGTTGATTTTGATTATAAAGTTAAAGTTAAACCTTCAGGTAAAAAGAATGATAAAGGCAGAAAAAAATTACTTCAAACAATTATATCAAAAATTCTAAAATCAAAATGTAAATCTAATATATCGCAAGATTATATTAGAGCTATTCCATTTGAAGAATGGGATAAAATATGTATTAGAACTTTTACTTTATAAAAATATTTAAAAATTTTTATAATTTTTATATATAATGCAAATTTTATATTTATGTTTTCTAATACCTATTAGATATAGAAATATATTAAACTTTAATTTCCGGTTGATCCAAAACCTCCTTCAGCTCTTTCCGTATCAGACAATGTATCTACCAATGTAAAATCAAAATTATTAAGGTCAGGAGCACAAATCTGTACTAATCGAGTTCCTTTAGGAATATTATAAACAGGTGTAATACCTTCCATAATACTTTGAATTTCTTCCATTCTTGGAATATATTGAATAGCTGCCATTAATTCACCTCTATAACCAGAATCAATAATTCCAACTGAATTTTTTAAAACCAATGGAGTTTTACTTATACTGGATCTTGGGTATAGATAGAATGATGATGCATTACTAGTACTTCCCAATGTACCATACTTTATCATTTCGCATTTAATACCAAGTTTAATTAAAATAGTTTCTCCGCATTTAATATTAATATCTTCAGGTGTAAATAAATCTAATCCGGAATCTCCTTTATGAAAAGTACTATGAGATGAGTACTTTTCATTAATTTCTTCAGATAATGATTTAATTTTAAGTAAATATGTCATTTATTATTAAAATAAAAATTACTAAATGTTAATATATTCAATTTTTAGTAAACATTTATAATATGTATAATTAATTTTAATAATATTATTTAATATTATTAAAATTTATTAATAGAGATTTGTTTAGTAATCCCTAGTATTTAGTTAGCTTACTATTTATAATATATATATCTTTAAGTATTATTAAATTAATTTATTTTTAAGTATATAAATAAATTAATTATTTTAATAATTTAAATTACATTATATAATGGACTATGAAAATTTAGTTGAAGAATTTAAAAAATATCATTATATTATAGTTATTGGAAAAAAAGCGGGATTATTAGGTGCATCTAATACCCTAAAGGAAGCAAAAATAATAGCTGAAGAATTAATTAATAAAAAAAATAAGAAATATGAAAATCAAATTGTAGCAAGATTAAAATTAGATATAATTTCAAAAAATTTAATAAAATTAGATAAGGAATCTAAAATTAAAACAATTGGTGGACCAATACAAATTAAAATAGAATTTTATAAAATAAAAGAAGGTATATTAGAAAAAATGAAAGACTATGTTAAAAATAATAAAATATTTTTAACAGATAAATTTTTACAAAATAAAGATTTTGATGAAAAAATTATAAAATTAATTGCTTCTGCCACATATAATAATATTTTAAAAAATGAATTATTTGTATTAAATATTATAGATCAATTAGTAAAAAAATGATGGTCCAAAATTGATATTTTAGTAAACATTAATATTTTAAAATAACATCTGGATATTCTTTAGATAATAATTTAAGTAAAGCTTCTGATGGTTTTGATTTATTAAATTTAATCGCTTTTAAGTATTTTAAATTAGTTTGGTTTTTTAATGCAACTTGCTGAAATACTTGAAATCATTCACCTTTTGATATTGCATAATTAAACAATTTATTAAGAACTGTATTTGTATATTTATAATATTGTTTATACTTTTTACTATTCTTTCGTTCAGTCAATTTATGTGGTTTTGAAGTATGAGAATAAGCTATATAATAAGTTCTATTCCATAACATGTTTGGATCAAAATATAATGTTACATCACTAAATATTGTGTATTTTGATTTTAAATCATCTATTACTGAAAAAAAAAATAAAATTTTGATCTTTGGTGTCATATTCCGATTCACCTTCATTTATATTATTAGTTAAATATGCTGCTTTTAATTGTTTATCTTGTAAAATATATCTTAAAAACTCTGATGTAGTATTATGAAATAAAAACATAATAATATATATATTAATGAAAAAAAAAAATATAACATTTAATAAAATGATATCTGTTGTTTTAATACCATCTAGATATGAATATTATGGAATTTATGATGAATTATGGTGGAAAGACAATGATTTAATTTATTTTAGAAATTGTGCTATAAATGAAATTAAATCAGTAATTATTAATAATCCAGAATATACAGTAAAGCAAGCAAAAAGTTTTTTATATTTTTAATTTAGATAATTCTACTTTAATAGTCGTCTTGCTACCTTTCTTTGTAATATCATTTATTTCATATCCATATTTACTCATTATTTCATTAATTTCAACAATAGGAGTATTTTTAATACCAGCTTCAATATGCGGTAATCTATCATATTTTTTCTTACTCTTATCCCAAATACCCTTATAAATAGTAAGTGGTGATAATTCCTCTAAATCACATTCAATATATTGTGGTTGAACTAATGTAAATGCTTCTGCATTTATATCACTTTTTAAAACAAATTTTGTTTTTGTAACTATTTCATTTTGAAGCTTTTCTAAATAACAGTCATGCGCCTTCTTCAATCTAGTTAAAAATATTTTATATTCTTCTTTTCTTTCATTTGACCATGATAATCGTCTTTTTTCTCTAGCTTCTAAAATATCATATAGCTTTCTATTATTTATGATTTCATCACGTAAACTTTCAACTGTTGGAATGTTCATTATTATTTTACTAATAAAACTATTTAATTTAATAATTAAATGTTCAATTTTTTATAATCTATAATATAATGAGTAATAATACTTTAAAAAAAAGTGAAGAGAAACCGACTAATCTTAATTATTATTGGTTAATAACATTTTTTCTATTCTTTATAACTGATTTATCAAAAAGTTACTTTAATTGTATTAAAATTATTAAACCTATTTTATTAGCTTCAATTTTATTTACAATGATGGTTTATGAAATTAGTGATGAATGTGGATTTGATAAATTGCCACTTACAGAAATTGCTAATAGATCAATAATGCTATTATCTATTTTTCTATATAGTGAATATACAGTTAAATGCATTCCAGTATTTAACCTAACAATTAGTAAACTATTTCAATATCCATTATTTGGTAGTATACTAAAAACATGTATATCATTTGTATTAATGTACTCTAGCAATTATATAATAAATACATATGGTAATACTTCTAATGATAAGCCATTGTGTTCAATAAAAGATAGTAATACACATTTAGTATATAGTATTAGCATCTTAGGAGTTATTTTAATAAATAGCTATTTAGAATATATTTAAATTACTTTGGTTTAAAAACTTTATTAATATTATCTAATAACTGTTTTATATCTTTTAGTAAAGGATAATTATCTAATTTATTTTTACTTATTTCATTTAATTTACAATTCAAATCTACCGTTGTTATATATATATCCTTTAATTGTTCTCTAAATTTTCTAAATTCCCATACACCCCATAAAAAAGGAGACATAACTATTGCAGTTTGCAATAAGGATTTAATATCGTCTTTACAGATATCCATATAAATAATTAAGATAATTAATTATTTATATACTCAAATATTATATATAAAATTAATGAAGTCTAATAATTTCATTTTTACATAGTAACGAAGTTATTAGACTTCATTAATTTTATTATTAGATAATACTGGTACTACCGGTAGTGTATGAAATTCATTAGTATTACTACTCTCAAAATTTGTTTTTGCATTATTGACTTCAACACATACAAAACCAAAAGGTATAATTAGTAGTATAGTAGCAGAGATTACCTGTAAAATAAATACTGCCAAAGAAAATTTCCACAGATTAGTATTCTTTAAATCATCACATGATTTATCCCATAATTCAATTCCTCCCCAAATAGCAAGTCCAGTATTTAGAAGAAAATAAAATAGCAAAGAGACCACAAGTTCAGAAAATGATGAATCATCTTTTTTTCCTTTTGCTGCATTTCCATTTCCCCAAGTAAGAACCAATGCAACAATAACATAAGGACCCATTTCAGATCCACTACACGATGTATATTCATCCCAATCTTGTACAAGAAACATAATTCCAAATACTAGGAAACTTATGCACCCTGCAATTAAAGCAAGTGTCCCCGAACAAACACAACACATCAATCCGCTTTCTTTATAACTTATTTTGTTAGTATCATTCATTTTTATAGTATCACTCATTTTTTTTAAGTTAAATATTTACCTTTTAAAGCAATTATAAATAAGATGTATATAATTATTATTTCAATTTTATTTATCTTTAACTATATAATTATGTCGTTTAAATATCCTTTTAAATATACGTTTAAATATATATTACTTGGTGACTATAATACTGGGAAAACAGCTATTACTGACAGATTTATAAATAATAATTATGATAATTTATATAGATCAACTATTGGTGTAGATTATCATGTTAAAATTATAAATATAGATGATATATGTATTAAAATATGTATATGGGATACATCTGGTCAAGAAAGATTTAGATCAATAACTGAATCATATTTAAAAGATATAACATGTGCAATATTAACTTTTGATTTTACAAGTAGAAAAACATTTTATAATCTAGAATATTGGTTAAAAAAAGTAAAAGATTATAATAAAGATATTACAATTATTTTAGTAGGGACTAAAGTTGATAAATTTAAAAAAATTGAAATAAATGAAGATGAAATAAATTATTTCGTTCAAAATAATAATTTACATTATTTGGAAACTAGTTCTAAAAATAATGTAAATATACACGAAGTATTTAATTATTCTGCTACTTTAATATTACAAAAAATTAATTATAAAATTATAAATGAAAGTAATTTTAAATCTTATGGAATTAGAGATTCAGATGAAAATAAATATCAAAATATTACTAATGAAAAAATAACTTTTAAACCAAAAAATAAAATAAAATGTTGTACTGTCTCATAATAATATTATTAATATAAAAAAACCTAATATAAGTAAACCAAATCTTCCTAAAATTTTATTTGCCTCTTTATCACTATCTGTCTCTTTTTCACTATTTGACTCTTTTGAAAATTTCATATTATATCTTATTATAAAAAATATAATATGGTTAATTAAATTTATTTCTTAAATCATCTAATTTATCCTTACTAATTCTTTTAAATAATATTTCTGGTTTATTTAATTCAGAACCAACAAATTTATTTAAATCAAAAATATAATCATTACAATTAATACTTAATATACTTTGAATTTTTAGACAACTATCAGGAATAAATGGCAATCCTAGAACTGATAATTTAATTAAAAAATTACATAAAATTCCCAATACTTGCTCACATCTTCCCTTATCTATTTTTATTAAATTCCATGGCTCATAATTATTTATAAATAAATTACATTGACTACTAAATTGTATAAAATTTATTAATCCTTCTCTTAATTTAATTTTATCCATATTCGATCTATATAAATTTAAGTAATTTTCATATTCATTATTTAATTCTTCATATAAATTCATATCTTTAATTTCAGGAATTTTTTTAAAATTTTTATATGTTAATACTAAAATTCTATTAACTAAATTACTAAAATTATTCACTAACTCACTATTAACTTTAGCTTCAAAATCATTCCATGTAAAAAATGAATCATTCGATTCAGGTCTTATTCTTATTAAATGAAATCTCCACATATCTGAACATATTCCTGAATTCTTCGCATCATCCCCAAATACTCCTGTATTATTACTCTTTGAAAATTTTCTATCCTCATAATTAAGATAATCTACTGCTGCAATTGTATTTACTAAATTATAATTATCCCGTGTACCAATTAAACATGCAGGAAAAATTATTGAATGAAATGGTACATTATCTTTTGCCATAAAATTTACTAATTTAACTTCTTTATTTTTCCACCAATTAGTCCAATTATCTAATTTATTTGCAGTTATAGAAATATAACCTATTGGAGCATCAAACCAAACATAAAATACTTTATCTTTAAATTTATTACCAAATTTTTTAGTATCAGGAACAGGTGTACCCCATTCTAAATCACGTGTAATACATCTATCATGTAGATCATCATTTAACCATGATTTAGTAATTGCATCTGCAACATTTGTCCAAGATCCATCATTTCTATTAAACCAATCTTTTAATTCATCCTGTAATACAGATAATTTTAAAAATAAATGTGATGACTTTTTTTTAATTAATTTAAATTCTGGATTTAATTTATAATATGGATTAATTAGATCAGTTGCTGCATGTAATTTACCACATTTATCACATTGATCCCCATTGGCATCATTATAATTACATGTAGGACATGTACCTTTAATGTATCTATCTGCACAGAATTTATTTAAATCTTCGCTATATAACTGCTCAATTTCTTTTTCATAAATTAAATTATTATCTACTAATTTATTAAAAATATCATGACATAATTTTGTTTGACTCCAATTTGTATCTGTTGGATCATCGTTTGATGTTCTTCCAAATATATCAAAATTAATATTAAACCAATCATATATTTCTTTATGAATTTTATGATATTTATTACAAATTTCGCGCGGTGTCATATTTTGTTCTTTAGCTTTTGTTTCTGTTGCTGTTCCATATTCATCTGTTCCACAAATGAATAAAACGTCATCATTATTTAATCTTCTATATCTTGCATATACATCCGCTGATAATACACAACCAATAATATTACCTAAATGTGGAATATTATTCACATAAGGTAATGCTGAAGTTATCAATATTTTCATTTTATAAAAAAATATTGATAAATTTTTAAATATCTATAATATATATGTCTCAAAAATAAATTACAATAATCCAAACTTCAGGAGCTGTAGAGGCAGAAAAACAAGAAAATGTAGATTTTAGATTTTCACTCGCAACTAAATTATAACATTTTAAATTTTATTATTATATTTATATATAATATGATTATTTATAAATTTAAAAAGACTTTTGTTGGCGAAGTTATAAATAGACCATCCAAAATTAATAAAAGTCCTTATTTAGCAGACGTTTTAATTGATGGAGAGAAATATATAGCACATTGTCCAGCATTAGGATTATCTGGATTAATTAAAGAAGGAGCAATTGTTATTATGGAAAAGAATGAAAATGAAAAAAATGTGAGTGATTATAAAGTTGTTAGTGTAAAAATTAAAGAATTTGAAACTAATAATAAATTTATTTATGTTGGATCTAAT
>Ga0209534_10001077_pt1 | contig 29328 bp, 28 predicted proteins | sample COG_07_FD_184751 | JGI IMG/M metagenome (GOLD analysis project Ga0209534, IMG submission 184751) | Pelagic Microbial community sample from North Sea - COGITO 998_met_07 (SPAdes) (version 2) | ecosystem: Environmental > Aquatic > Marine > Neritic zone/Coastal water | place: Helgoland, sampling...
CAGGGGATATCTATCATTCAACTACCTTAACTGTCAATGAGACTACCCCGTCTTCAATACAAGAATTCGTTATAAACAAAAAACTTCTTAAAGTAACAGACCTATTAGGCAGAGAAACAAAACAAAAAAATCAACCACTCTTATACATTTATGATGATGGAACAGTAGAGAAAAGAATAGTTATAGAATAAATAATTAAGTTTACAGACTCTAAAACAATAGATTAACAAACAACTAAGATGAAAAAACTACTACTTATATTACTTTACTTGCCTATGATTGGGTTTGGGCAAGAAGTAAAACGAGCTTATTATAATAGTGGTGCAATTCTATCAGAAGTACACTACAATATAGAAGGGAAAAGAGATGGGACTACAAAATATTTTTATGATTGGGGAGCTTGGGCAATAAAAACAGAAGCGAATTATAAGAATGGGAAAATGGAAGGGGAATTTACATCTTACACTAAATACGGAAGAATAAAAGAAGAAGGTTTTTACAAATACACTGAAGAAGGAGTATGTAGTGAAAGAACAGGAATATGGAAACGATATTATGATAGTGGGGAACTCAATATCGAAATAACTTATGATGAAAATGGAAAATCCGTTAAATACATAAGCTATGAAAAAAATGGTACAATAATACCTATAGTTGAAGATGGATGTTAAGTTGTTCTAACGTAAAAGACTATGCCATTTATGAAAGAAACAAGCGGAATTCCTATAGTTAGACCTAAAGCTTCAGAAACACTACTAGCAAGAGTTCAAAATGCACTAATAATTAAGCTCTCTTTTACATCTATGATGATGGAACAGTAGAGAAAAGAATAGTTATAGAATAAACGATTAACAATAAACTAAGATTATGAAAAAACTACTACTTATATTAACTGCTTTACCATTAATTTTTATTTCTTGTGAAGATAGTAATCAAGCACCTAGCAACTCAGGAAATAATAGCTCAAGCTTTAATACTTATGATTGGTATTTTGAGATAAAAGTAGACGGAATCTCAAATCGTATTGAGGGAACCTTTAATGACTCTTCATATTTTCAGCTTGTTGGTTTTACAACTCTCCCTAACAGAGGTTTTATTTCGTTGGGAAATCCAAATCTGATAAGTGCAGTTTTATCTAATAAAGGTGAGAATACATATATTAGTGGAGAAAGTTTTAGTGTTGGACTAAATGTAGCAAATCTTAATTTAGGAATGAATAATTCTGATTTAAATGAAAGTGCAGATATGTTTGAAAGTTTTATTGGTGTTAAGTGTTTTGGATGGCCATCTCAACTTTATACAAATGGACTTAATCAAATTAACACTTTCTTTTTATCTCCAACAGATACTAATATGTATATAAATTCCAATTTTCAATTTCCTATTAATATTACACAACTTCCTACAGCCTCTTATTATGATTTAACAAATGATGATGTGAATATTGGCAGTCCCATTGAAGGAAGTGGGTCTAATACAATTTATGTATTAGATACTGTTTTAGCCAACCAATCCTTTCTCTATAATAGACCATATAACATTGAAATTAATTTTAAGCTATACACAACTTTTTAATAGAAATATCTCAAAGTATGTTGTCTTGGTAAAGGATAAATAAAATCGCATATTTTCTATTATATAACAAAGAATAGATTATGCCATTTAAGAAAGGAATAAGCGGAAACCCTACAGGTAGACCTAAAGGTTCAGTAAGCACTACTTCTAAGCTCATTAGAGAGCATATAAGCCAAGCAATTGATGGAAATAAGATAATGGAGATGCTAGATAAGATAGACTCTCCTACAGAGTACATCAATGCAATCTCAAAACTACTTCCTTATTCAATTGGAAAGGTAAAACCTTATGAAGAGATTGAGGAAAGAGAGCCTATTAGCATTAACATTAACTTTGTAGATACTAAAGAAGAGGAATAAAGCTATGTATTTGCTCTAAAACGACAACAAATCTGACAACATAAAAAAGAAAACCCTTGTAAATCATTGATAAACAAGGTTTTCTTGGTTTAGTATGCGGTGAGGAAGGGATTCGAACCCCCGAAACAGTTTCCCGTTTACACGCTTTCCAAGCGTGCGCCTTAAGCCACTCGGCCACCTCACCAAATTTTTGGTAAATCTAAAAAATTAGATGGTAATCTCGCCACTTATATTTTTTTGTAATTCCTCTTTTATTTTTGCATTACTCTGCCCTTTTCCTAATAAAAACATCAGCTTAATAATAGCCGCCTCAGTTGTCATATCTTTTCCAGAAATAATACCTGCTTGCTTAAAAGGTTCGCTTGTTTCGTATTGTCCATCAACTGCACTTCCGTGCAAGCATTGTGTAATAATCAACATAATTTTCCCTTCTTTGTTTGCTGTATTAAGCAAATCACTTAACTCAGTTGAGGTAGGGGCATTACCTGCTCCAAAGCTTTCAATTACAATTCCTTTTGCACTATCAATTATGGCTTTAATAGTTGCAATTGTAATGCCTGGAAAAAACTTTAAAATTGCCACATCATTCGATAATGATTTGTGAACCATAAGTTTCTTATCCTTCTTTTTCTGTAGTGATCTTTTGTATTTTATTTTTACTCCTGCTTCTGCTAAAATTGGGTAATTTGGAGATTCAAATGCTTCAAAATGTTCGGTATTAATTTTTACTGTTCGGTTACCTTTGTAAAGTTGATCTTCAAAGTAAATGCAGACTTCATGTACTTTTCCGCTAGCTGCAATTTCAACAGCAGTTATTAGGTTTTCCTTAGCATCACTTCTCCTTACCCCAATTGGTATCTGCGATCCTGTAAGGATTACTGCTTTGTTTATCCCCTCTAACATAAAACTCAGTGCTGATGCTGTGTATGCCATAGTATCTGAGCCGTGCAGAATTACAAAACCATCATATTTAGTATAATTATCTTCAATAAGTGTTGCTATTTCTGTCCAAATATCAGCATTCATATTACTAGAATCTATAGGGTTAGAAATGCTGACATTCTCTAAATCCACTTCCTCACTTTTTAGCTCAGGAATTGCTTTAAGTAAACCATCAAAATTAAAGGGCACTAAAGTGTTTTTTACCTTATCCTTTATCATGCCGATTGTCCCTCCTGTATAAATAAGTAGTATTCTTTTATTCATCACAATACGAATAATTTTTTTGCATTTTCAGTGGTGATTTCAGCCACTTCTTTAATATTAATTTTATGTATTTCTGCTAATTTTTCAGCAATATTTATAATGTATTTACTTTCATTTCTTTTCCCTCTGAAAGGAGTTGGGGCAAGGTAAGGGGCATCTGTTTCTAAAATTAAATGTTGTAAATCAACTTCAGAAATCGTTTTATCAAGCCCTGAGTTTTTAAAAGTCAACACCCCACCAATTCCTAAATAAAAATCTCCTAAGTTGATTACTCTTTGAGCATCATCAATATTTCCAGTAAAGCAGTGAAAAACACCTCTTAAATTTTCATCATTTAGTTTTTCAATGAGCTCTATTGCCTCAGCAAAAGATTCTCTTACATGTATTGCTATGGGAAGTTTGTGTTTTTTGGCTAATTTAACTTGGTGAATAAAAGCCTTTTTCTGAATATCTAAAGTGCTTTTATCCCAATGTAAGTCCAAACCAATCTCTCCAACTGCAATGTATTTTCTTGTTTCTAGCTCTTCCTCAACATGAGCAATTTCATGCATATAGTTTTCTTCTGAAACATCACAAGGATGTAATCCTATCATAGGGCAGCAGTTATTAGGAAATTCAGCACATAAGGCCAACATTCCTTTTGTGTATTTGCTAGAAATATTTGGAAGTAGAATTGTACTTACTCCATTAGCAATAGCATTATTAACAACTTGTGTTCTGTCATCATTAAATTGACTGCTGTATAAATGGCTGTGAGTATCTATAAATTTCATGTGTGCGAAATTAGGTTTTTTTATATAATTTTACGCTTGTGTCCAAAACTCTTAAAATATTAGTTGTTCGTTTTTCTTCAATTGGTGATATTGTATTAACAACACCTGTCCTAAGAATGCTTAAAACTCAGTTAAATACTGAGGTGCATTTTCTTACTAAAGCCCCATACGTTTCGCTTTTTAAAAACAATCCTTATGTTGATTCAGTCTTTCAGATTGATAAATCAATTAATGAAGTTATTTCTGATTTAAAAAAGGAAAATTATGATTATGTAATTGATTTACATTCTAATTTAAGAACTCAAATCTTGAAATTAAAGTTGGGCGTTACTGCTAAAAGTTTTAATAAATTGAATTGGGAGAAATTTTTTTTAACTAACTTTAAAACCAATATTTTACCAGATGTTCATATTGTAGATAGGTATTTGGATACGGTAAAATTTTTAGGAATTACTAATGATAATAAAGGCCTAGATTTCTTTTTATCTGATGCTGATAAAGTTGATTTGACAGAATCCCCAAAGGATTATATTGCTTTTGTAATTGGAGGGCAGCATGCTACTAAAATCCTTCCAACTGCCAAGATTATTTCTATTTGTAAAAAGTTAAATAAAGCTGTTGTACTCATTGGAGGACCAGATGATAAAGCAAGAGGTGATGAAATTTCAAAAGCATCTGGCGTAATAAATACCTGTGGTGATCATTCACTTTTACAGTCTGCTTTTTTGATTAAAAACTCAGCATATGTAATTAGTCATGATACCGGTATGATGCACATTGCAGCTGCTTTTAAAAAGAAAATTTATTCTGTCTGGGGAAATACGATTCCTGAGTTTGGAATGTATCCTTATCTTTCTGATAAAACCTCTAAAATGATAGAAGTGAAAGATTTAAGTTGCCGACCCTGCAGTAAGATTGGGTATGATAAATGCCCAAAAGGACATTTTAAATGCATGCAAGAAATTGATGAAAATCAGTTTTTAAGCGAATAAAGCTTTAAGTTCTGTTGCTTCACTAGGTTTCATTCTTCCAGATAATATTAAAGAAAGTTGCCTTCTTCTCAACGCCCCCTCAAAACGACTTTTCTCTTCCTCCGATTCAGGCGTTAATTGTGGCACATCAATAGGGTTCCCTAGCTGATCCACCGCTACAAAAGTGTAAATTGCTTCATTACATTTTACTTTTCCTTTATGTTGATTGTTCTCCATCCATACATCAACAATTACCTCCATTGATGAGGTGAAAGCTCGAGATACTTTAGCTTCCAAAGTTACTATGCTTCCTGCTGGAATTGCTTTTGCAAAAGAGACATTATTTACAGATGCCGTTACAACTATCCTTCCACAATGCCTATGTGCTGCAATTGCAGTTGCAATATCCATCCAATGCAATAATCTACCCCCCATTAGGTTGTTTAAATTATTAGTATCATTTGGCAATACAATTTCAGTTGTAATTGAAAGTGACTCGCTAGCTTTTTTTGCTTTCATACGTTTATTTTGTAAGCAACCAAGCAGATGAATTTTCTTGCTTGATTTTGTTAAGTGCTAAAACAGCATCTTCTCTATTGTTGTAAGATTCATAGCTTACTCTAAGTAGGCTTCCTCCAGGCACAATCTCTGCATTGTAGTTCCATCTATTAAGTTTATTGAGCATTTTACTTGCATTTTTTTGCTCAGCAAAAGCTCCTGCAATTATGTAATAAGTATGTTCTTTTGTAATAATTGGAGTCGCAACTTCATCAATAGAAGGAATCTCTAAAATCTCTGTAGCAACTTCTATTTCAACTATTTTTTCAGGAGTTATCTCAATAATTTCTTCTATTATTTCAGTAGTTGCAAATGGATTTAAAGTTGCCATTTGAGTGTAAACATTGTTGATGCTTTCTTGTTGAGAAATGCTTAAATAAGACAAAGCAACCAAAGGAATAATTACTGCTGCAGCTCTAAATAAAGCCTGAGGATTTCTACTTGTATTTCTTATGCTTTGAACTGTTGCTTCAACTTGCTTTTCATTTTTAGTTTTTCTTTCAACTGACTTATTGTAAGTTGGTTTCATCCCAAAAGTAACCAAACTATAATTAGTTGAGCTGTCTTGTAAAAAGATGATATTCCCCTCTCTGCCAACTGTAAAAAGTCCAATTTTTTCAATTCTTAATACTTTAGCAGTGTTTAATTTTACATTGCTTTCATTAGAAAATAGTGTTACATTCTGCTTTGCAATATCTTGTGCAATCTCTTCTTGATTTGCAATATGAGAGATTAGTAAGCCATCATTTGTTTTTAAGTTGGTATTAAATAAAATCTGTTTTGATGGAGGCGTTAATGCCCCAGTAGTTTTATTTAGTTTAGCTGATTGTCTGTTCCCAACAAAACCACCAAATTCTGGTACAATTACACAATCGTGTAAAAAAAGTAATTCTGAAATATAATGCGCTACTGATTTATTCATAGTGCGAAATTAAGGAATTTATATCATTTGTTGCTTAATTTTTTCAATATCCTCAGGTGTATCAACTGAAATGGCTTCAAAAGTAGTAATTCCAACTTTAATTTTATAGCCATTATCAAGCCACCTAAGTTGTTCTAATCTTTCTCTAATTTCGTTTTTACTTTGTGGTAGCTTGCAAATATCTTTAAGTGTATTTGTCCTAAAAGCATAAATTCCAATGTGTTTATAATAAGGGCATTCAGTTGAAATATTTGTTATTGTCCTGCAAAAATTTAAAGCATAATTATTATTGTCAAATAAAGCTTTCGGACTGTTTTCGTCAGCTACTAAATTGATGTCATAAATTTGTTTTGCAAGCGTTCCTATTTGAGTTTTTTCATCATCAAAAAGAGCTATAACTTCTTCGATTTGAGTAGGGTTGATGTAAGGCTCATCTCCTTGGATATTTACAATTACATCATAATTTTTATTTAATTGTTGGGCCACTTCATTACACCTGTCTGTTCCGGATTGATGATCTTTTGATGTTATGATTGCCCTCCCTCCAAATTCAATTACGTGATTTAGTATTTTAGCATCATCAGTTGCAACTATAACATCTGATAGCAAAATGCATTTTTCACACTGTTCATACACTCTTTGTATCATGCTTTTACCTAAAATATCAGCTAAGGGTTTGCCCGGGAAACGGTTGGACGCATAACGAGCAGGAATAATACCAATTACTTTCACGTTATATCTTAAAAGCCAGTTGCATGGCAAAAGTTCTTGGAGACATCATGGTAGCTGGCCGTGTCATATATTCTCGGTTAAATAGATTATTAATAATAAATCCAAGTTTAATCATATCGTTAAACTGATAGCCTAACCTAGCATCAATAATAAAATCTCCATCCTTTGCCTTTTCTCTTGCCTCGTTAATTCCAGGTATCCCGTCAAATAATCCTGGAATCCCCTCATTTATCAATTGTGTCGTAAATATTGAATCTATATTCTGCATAAAGTCGTTATATCTAAAACTTCCTCCAATAGCTATTTTTTTATAGATAATTTCTGCATCAATTTTTGCAATGTGTTGGTATCGATATTTTAAAACTGATTGGTCTGAGCTACTATTAGCATATGTGATAGATTGATCAGTGTTTTCGCTATGATCAAATCCATATGCGTATATTTCATCAGGAGTAAGAGAAAAATGATTCATATAAGTGTATCCGGCTAAAAGATTTAATGCTAAATTATTCGTTATTTTCCCCTGTCCGTTACAGCTTATTTCTATTCCACTAATTTGAGTATTACCAATATTTACTGATTTGAAGCCTAAACCAAGCAATGGGTCTACATCTGGATCTCCCCATTGATTAAAAGAAAATTCCATCATATCATCATACTGCATTAAGAATGCTGATACGTCAATAAAACCTAGCCACTTTCTTTTCTTAATTCCCTGTTTAATTCCAATCTCTGAACTCCATCCGCTTTCTGGTTTTAGTGCAGGATTTGGATATATTTCAAGACCTCCTTGATTAGCACTAATAAATAATTCTGCCATAGCGGGAAAACGAAATCCTTGACCCCAAGAGGCCCTCAAATAAGTAGCTTCGGCAGCTTGATAATTTATCCCGGCTCTAAATACAGGCTTACTTGCTTTAAAATCATTTATAGAATCACCTGCAATTAAATATTTATTATCAGAATGCAAAGTAAATTGTTCGTATCTAGCTCCAAATGAAATGTTTAAGTTGTTCCATTTTTTATCTAATTGAGCATATAAAGAGTGGTTTTTTTTGTAGTTATTTCCATTGAATAAATCAGAACGTGCATAAATAATTTCGTTAGCAGTACCAGTTGTGATTCGAAAATTATATTTTTCTAAATTCTTTTGCCATTGATAGTCAGAATAATAGGTTTCAGATTCATTATCTTGTCCACTATCTTGCCCTTTTGTACTATTGTCATTAATGACCTTTAAATATCGCGTTCGTAAAGAATGTCTGTTATTGTCACTAATGTATGTTACACTAGGATCAATATTATAAGTATCTCCATTAGTATTTGTAATCTCATCATTAAGTGGAATATAAGCTTTATCGTACCCATCCCATATTATTGCTGAACCTGTAGTTTGGAATAAAAAGTTAGCATTTAAACCATAAGACAACCCTTCAATATTTTTACTTTTATAAGTTGAATTAATATTAAACCGTTTTCGATCTGTTACTTCCCCTTTTCTAAATCCATCATCTGAAAAGATATTTCCTCCTAAAGATAAGTCAAGATTATTTAACTTCATAGCTTGTAAAAATTCAACGCCCTTAAAAGATCTTCTTTTCTCCCCATTCCAATTTAATTCTTCTCTTTCAGGCTTATCAATTAGTCCAAAATGCATATTTACTTTTGTATAGCCAGGAAGTTTGTTTTTATCAATGTCTTTTTGGCTAGGGAATGCTGTTCTTATATTGATCACTCCATTAAGTGCAGATGACCCATAAAGTGCAGATGATGCTCCTTTTAACACTTCAACTTGATTGATGTTTTCAGTTGCTATCAGTTTCCATTGCACTTGCCCAGCATCTCCTGAAATTAAAGGCATATCATCAACCATTACTAATACACGAGTACCCGCACCAAAACTCCAGCCACTTCCTCCTCTAATGTTTGCCTGTCCATCAGTAATATTTACGCCAGGTATTTGATCCATAGCAGTTTGGATATCAGTGGTGTTTTTATTTTCAATCAAGCTAGGTTTTATTACCTCCATTGACACTGTAATTTCCTCAATTTTCTGCTCAAATCTACCAGCAGAGACAACAACTGTACTTAATTGTTCTGATGAAGGAACTAAAAAAATATCTAGATTTGTCACTTCATTTTTATTTAAGGATATAGTTTTTAAGACCTCATCATATCCAATATATTTAAAAGTAATTTGATGCTCTCCTACATCCCCTGAAATTTGATAGTTCCCATCAAAATCGCTAGCAGTACCACTTCCATTATTTAGGATAATATTGACACCAATTAATCTTTCAAATGTATTAGCATCCTTTATTGTTCCGCTAATTGTTTGTGCATTTGCTTCAAAAATTAATAATGCAAGTACAATAATAGTATAGGTTTTTCTCATATTGTTGCGGAATTTTTTACAAAGATAAAAAATTGAATGAGAGTTATGACTTTACCTTTAATTGATGCAATATTTGAAGTTATGTTTTTTTAATAAAGTTGCTAAGGACTTTTACAAGCTGAATTTAAAGCAATAATATTATCTTTTCTAGCTAAAATTTATAATAAGAATATATAATTTTTTTTGCTCTTTAGAAAAATACTATACATTTGCCCAAATTTTAATTCAAAAATAACTAAAACGAAAATTTAAAATGGGACAAAAAATCCATGACTTTATGAGTGAAGTAGCCGCTAAAAATGCTGGTGAAACTGAATTCTTACAGGCAGTAGAGGAGGTGGCAGAGGCTATCATTCCTTTTATGGAAGAAAATCCGAAATACAATAATAAAATGTTATTGGAAAGAATGGTTGAACCTGAGCGTGTACTTATGTTCAGAGTACCATGGTTGGACGATAACGGAAATACACAAGTAAATAGAGGCTATAGAGTGGAATTTAATTCTGCAATTGGTCCTTATAAAGGAGGATTACGATTTCATCCTACTGTAAACTTATCTATTCTTAAATTTTTAGGATTTGAGCAAGTGTTTAAAAACTCTTTAACAACATTGCCAATGGGTGGTGGTAAAGGAGGTTCTGATTTTAATCCTAAAGGAAAATCGGATAATGAAGTAATGAAATTTTGTCAATCTTTTATGACTGAATTATGTCGTCATATTGGTCCTAATACGGATGTTCCTGCTGGCGATATTGGTGTTGGTGGTAGAGAAATTGGGTTTATGTTCGGGCAATATAAAAGAATAAGAAACGAATTTACAGGTGTACTTACTGGAAAAGGACAGGCTTGGGGTGGTTCTTTAATTCGTCCAGAAGCGACAGGATACGGAAATGTATATTTTGCACAAAATATGTTAGCAGTTAAAGGAGATTCCTTAGCTGGAAAAACGGTTGTAATTTCTGGTGCTGGAAATGTAGCGCAATATGCTTGTCAAAAAGCAACTGAATTTGGCGCTAAAGTGGTAACACTTTCTGATTCTACAGGATATATTTATGATTCTAACGGAATCAGTGCAGAGAAATTAGCATTTGTAATGGAACTTAAAAATGTAAAGAGAGGAAGAATTAAGGAGTATGCTGATCAATTTGGTTGTGAATTTCATGTAGGAAGACCATGGTCAGTAAATTGTGATATTGCTTTGCCTTGTGCAACACAAAATGAGTTGAATGAAGCAGAAGCAAAAACGTTGGTAGCTAATGGATGTATGTTAGTTTCAGAAGGAGCTAATATGCCAACAACTCCTGAGGCAATTGAGGTGTTCCAAAATGCAAAAATCTTATTTGCTCCAGGCAAAGCATCTAATGCTGGTGGGGTGGCTACTTCAGGTTTGGAGATGAGTCAGAATTCACTTAGAATGAACTGGACTAGAGAAGAAGTGGACACTAAGCTGAAGCAAATTATGCAGGATATTCACTCTTCATGTATTGAATATGGTACAGAAGGAAATTATGTTGATTATGTAAAAGGAGCTAACATTGCAGGCTTTGTAAAAGTTGCAGATGCTATGCTGGATCAAGGAGTAGTTTAGTTCATATCATACAGTATATTTAGAAAGGAGGCTTTTGCCTCCTTTTTTTATTTGTGTACTTTTGCTTTTACAAAAAATATAAATATGTTAGGAAAATTTCAGAAGCAATTAAAAGATGAATTAGCAAGTATTGAAGATGCAGGTTTGTTTAAAAAAGAAAGAATAATTACTAATCCACAAGGCGCAAGCATTCGTGTAAGTACAGGAGAGGAGGTGCTAAACTTCTGCGCAAACAATTATTTAGGATTGTCTTCTCATCCTGATGTAATACAAGGTGCTAAAGATGCTTTGGATACTCATGGTTACGGAATGTCATCTGTGCGTTTTATTTGTGGCACTCAAGATATTCATAAAAATTTAGAAAAAAAGATTTCTGAATTTTTAGGCATGGAGGATACTATACTATATGCAGCGGCTTTTGATGCCAATGGAGGGCTTTTTGAGCCTTTGTTTGGAAAGGAAGATGCAATCATTTCTGATTCCTTGAATCACGCATCCATTATTGATGGGGTGCGCTTGTGCAAGGCAGCTCGTTACCGCTATGCCAATAATAACATGGTGGATTTGGAAGAGCAATTGATAAAAGCACAAGACCAAAGGAATAGGATAATCGTTACTGATGGTGTATTTTCTATGGATGGTTATTTAGCGCAATTGGATAAGATTTGTAATTTGGCTGAAAAATATGATGCCTTAGTGATGGTGGATGATTCTCATTCAACAGGTTTTGTTGGGAAAACAGGAAGAGGAACACACGAACACTGTGGTGTTATGGGAAGAGTGGATATTATTACTTCTACTTTAGGTAAAGCTTTGGGAGGTGCAATGGGAGGTTTTACTTCAGGTAAAAAGGAGATTATTGATATGTTGAGACAAAGGTCTCGTCCGTATTTATTTTCTAATTCATTAGCTCCATCAATCGTGGGGGCGGCTACTAAAGTAATTGATTTGCTTTCGGATAATACTGATTTAAGAGATTCATTGGAAGAAAACACGAGTTATTTCAGAAAAAAAATGACTGAAGCTGGGTTTGATATAAAAGACGGAGTGCATGCAATTGTTCCTGTAATGTTGTATGATGCAAAACTTTCACAAATAATGTCAGATAAATTATTAGCAGAAGGGATTTATGTAATTGGTTTCTTTTACCCAGTTGTTCCGAAAGATAAAGCAAGAATTAGGGTGCAGATTTCTGCAGCACATAGTCGTAAAAATCTGGATAAGGCCATAGCTGCTTTTACTAAGATTGGTAAAGAGTTAAATGTTATAAACAATAATAGGTAATAATATTTTGCAGTAATAGAAAAAAGTGTACTTTTGCAGCCCTTTTATGAAGGACTAAAAAAAAATTTATAGTGGATACATTAAGTTACAAAACATTATCAGCAAATAAAGAAACAGCCAACAAAGTGTGGTTTGTTGTAGATGCTGAAGGACAAACTCTAGGAAGAATGGCCTCAAAAATTGCTAAAATTTTAAGAGGAAAATACAAAACAAACTTTACTCCACATGCTGATTGTGGTGATTACGTTATTGTTATCAACGCGGGTAAAATTGTTATGACAGGTAATAAAATGCAGGATAGAAGAATTTTTTCTCACACAGGTTATCCTGGAGGGCAAAAGAGAATTTCCCCTATGCAAATGCTTGAAAAAGATGAAACCTCTGTTGTAAAACATGCAGTAAAGGGGATGTTACCTGGAAATAAACTAGGAGCAGCTATTTTAAAAAACTGTTATATCTATGCAGGAGCTGAACATGATCAAGAAGCTCAAAAACCAAAAGCTCTTAACTTAAACGACTTAAAATAATTATGGAGACAATTCACACAATTGGTAGAAGAAAAGCTTCTGTTGCTAGAATCTACATGTCAAACGGAAAAGGAAATATTACTGTAAACGGTAAAGATTTTAAAGAATATTTTCCAGTTGATACTATGCAGTTTAAATTAGAACAACCATTTAAAATTTCTGACTTAGTTGGAAAATTTGATGTAAAAGTTAATGTAAATGGTGGAGGTAATACTGGTCAAGTTGAGGCAATTCGTTTAGCTATCTCAAGAGCTTTATGTGAATTAGATGCTGAAAACAGACCTGCTTTAAAGGCTGATGGTTTATTAACAAGAGACTCAAGAGTTGTTGAGCGTAAAAAACCAGGTCAGAAAAAAGCAAGGAAGAAATTCCAGTGGGTTAAAAGATAGAAACAATCAATTTATTAATAAATGTTTAGCATCTAAACTGTTAGGACAAGTCAATAACTTCTACCTAGCGGTTGCTTAACGAAAAACAGAAAGTAAACATGTCAAGAACAAATTTCAAAGAATTATTAGCATCAGGTGTACATTTCGGTCACCTAAAAAAGAAGTATAATCCAGCTATGGGACCATATGTGTTTATGGAGCGTAATGGAATTCATATTATTGATCTTAATAAAACAGTAGCAATGCTTGAAGATGCTACTGCTGCAATGAAACAAATTGCAAAATCAGGAAAAAAGATTTTATTTGTTGCTACAAAAAAACAAGCTAAAGGTATTGTTGCTGAAACTGCTGCAGCTTTAAATATGCCTTTTATTACTGAGAGATGGCCTGGTGGTTTACTAACTAACTTTGCTACTATCCGTAAGTCAATTAAAAAAATGCAAACTATTGATAAAATGAAAGAGAATGGAACATTTGATTCATTATCAAAAAGAGAAAGATTACAAATTGACAGACAAAGAGCAAAACTAGATTTAAATTTAGGTAGTATTGTAAACATGACAAGAATGCCAGAAGCGGTCTTTATTGTTGATACAGGTAAAGAGAATATCGCATTGGCTGAGGCTAATAAATTAGGTATTCGTTCTTTTGCTATGAATGACACTAATACAAATCCTAACTTGGTAAGCTTCCCTATTCCTTCAAATGATGATGCTTCAAAGTCAATTCAATGTATTATGTCAATTGTAAAAACTGCAATTGCTGAAGGATTAGAAGAAAGAGGAGTTGATCAAGAAGCTAAAGCTGTTGAAAAGAAAGAAAAAGCAAAGAAAATTACTGAAGAGAAATAATTCATAAACCATATTTAAAAAAGATAAAGCATGGGAGCAATTAAAGCGGCTGATGTAGCCAAATTAAGAAAGCAATCAGGGGCAGGAATGATGGATTGTAAAAATGCATTAGTTGAAGCAAATGGAGACTTTGATGCAGCAATTAATGTATTAAGAAAAAAAGGACAAAAAGTAGCCGCTAAGCGTGCTGATAGAGATACAAGTGAAGGTATTGCTATTACTAAAATTAATTCTGATAACACTGCTGGTATAGCAATTGTATTAGCATGCGAAACTGATTTTGTTGCTATTAATGATTCATTTAAAGCTATGGCTTCTGATTTTGTTGATGTAGCTTTAAATCATTCTGATAAAGATAGTTTTCTTGCTGCTGACTTTGGAGGAATGACTATTGCTGAAAAATTAACTGAGCAAACAGGTGTAATTGGAGAAAAAATTGAAATTTCAGGATTTGAAAGAGTTGAAGCTGCTTTTGTAGGTTCATATACTCACGGATCAAAAATTGCAGTTTTAGTTGGATTAAACAATAAAGTTGATAATGCTGAGGAGTTAGCAAAGGATTTATCAATGCAAGTAGCATCAATGGGTGCAACTACTTTATCTTACAAGGATTTTGATGCCGAATTTGTTGCATCTGAAACTGAAGCAAGAATTGCTGCTATCGAAAAAGATAATATTGAATTAGGAAGGCTCGGGAAAACATTAAAAAATGTTCCTCAATATATTTCAATGGTACAATTAACTGATGATGTAATATCAAAAGCAAAGGCTGAGGTAGAGGCTCAATTAGCATCTGAAGGAAAACCTGAACAAATTTGGGATAGAATTGTCCCTGGAAAAATGGATAGATTTGTGTCTGATAACACTACTTTGGATCAAGAAATGTGTTTATTAGATCAAGACTTCATCAAAGATGAGAAGAAAAATGTTGCTGATTACATTGCTAACTATGGTGATGTTGCTGTTACTTCATTCAAAAAAGTATCTTTAGGATAATCTTTATAAATATAGAATTTTAAAACCACCTTTTTCAAGGTGGTTTTTTTATGTTTAAAAATTCTGATAATCTTAATTTTTACTTTAACTGATTTATCTATCTTTGTAAAAGTTTAAAAGCTTTATGAAATACAAAAGAATTTTATTAAAATTAAGTGGCGAATCCTTAATGGGAGATGGTAAGTATGGTATAGACTCTAAAATGTTAACCAAATATTCTACTGAGATTAATGAAATAATTGAGCAAGGAATTGAGGTAGCAATTGTAATTGGTGGAGGTAATATTTACAGAGGAATCCAATCAGAAGGTGCAGGATTTGATAGAGTTCAAGGTGACTTTATGGGAATGCTTGCTACTATTATAAATGGCATGGCCTTACAATCAGCTTTAGAATCAATTAATGTGCAGACTAGACTGCTTACCGCTATAAGAATGGAGCAAGTTGCAGAGCCTTATATAAGAAGAAAAGCAATGAGGCATTTACAAAAAGGTAGAGTTGTTATTTTTGGTGGCGGGACAGGAAATCCTTATTTTACCACTGATACAGCAGCAACATTAAGAGCAATTGAAGTTGAAGCTGATGTAATTTTAAAAGGGACTAGAGTTGATGGGATTTATACAGCTGACCCTGAAAAAGACCCAACAGCTACTAAATATGAAACTATTTCTTTTGATGAAGTTTTCCAAAAGAAACTAAATATAATGGATTTAACTGCTTTTACTCTTTGTCAAGAAAATAATTTGCCAATTAAGGTATTCAATATGAATGAAAAAGGTAACTTGATTAAAGTATGTAAAGGTGAAAATGTTGGGACATTAGTTAATTTTGAATTTAAAGAAAAATAAAATGACAGAAGAAGTTAATTTTCATTTAGATGTTGCAAAAGAAGCAATGCAAGAAGCATTATCACATTTAGAAAATATATTAGGAAAAATTAGAGCAGGAAAAGCTAACCCTCAAATGTTACGAACTGTAAAGGTTGATTATTATGGAGTTCAAACTCCACTTGTCCAAGCTGCAAACGTTTCAACACCAGACGCTCAAACTATTTCAGTACAGCCTTTTGATAAAACGTTAATTGCTGAAATTGAGCAAGCAATTGTTGATGCAAATCTTGGATTTAATCCTTCTAATAATGGAGAGAAAGTTATTATTAATGTTCCGCCATTGACTGAAGATAGAAGAAGGGATTTAGTAAAACAAGCTAAAGCAGAGATTGAGAATGCGAAAGTTAGCCTTAGAAACATCAGGCAAAAAGCAAATGATGAAATTAAGAAGCTAGCTAAAGATGGGCTTTCAGAGGATTTAGCTAGAGATGCAGAAACTAGTGTTCAAGATTTGACAAATAGTTACTCCAAACAAATAGATGATATATTTGCTAAAAAAGAGGCTGATATAATGACTGTTTAATAAGTAAAATAAATAATAAATTAATGGGAGCCTTTAGCTTCCATTTTTATTAAGTTACCATCTTTTTTAAGCCAATATTCAATTATTTTAGCATAAATTTTAAGCTCTATGTGGAAGTTCCTTTCTAATTTTATTTTAAAAAACAGAATTGTAATTATTATTATGATTACTGCTCTTACTATTTTTATGGCACAGAAGGGAAGGGACGCAAAATTGTCATATTCTATGGCTAAGTTATTGCCTAACGATCATCAGGTAAGTATTGATTATAATGATTTCCTCAACAAGTATGGTTCGCAAAATGTATTAGTAATTGCTGTTGAAGATAGTTTGATTACTACTTTAAGTCATCTTAAAAAGTGGGATAAAGTTTCCGAATCGATTAAAAAAATTAATGGTGTTAAACAGATACTTTCATTTTCAAACCTTTCTATTTTTCAAAAGGATGCCGATGAAAAGAAGTTTACTGTTAAAAAGTGGTTTTCTAAGGATATACAAACGGAAGAAGAATTTAACAAAGCCTTAGCAATTTATCATTCTCAACCCTTTTTTAAAGGATTAATAAATTCAGAAGACAATAAAGTAACTACTTTGTTAATTACACTTGATGAAGAAATGATTCGCTCATCAAAAAGAGAAACACTAATTTTTTCAATTAAAGATTTAGTAGATAGTTATTCTACCTATTTTGATGTAAAAGCGCATTATTCTGGCTTACCATATATAAGAACTATTGACTCTGTAAAAGTAAAGAATGAAATCTCAATGTTTATCTTGTTTACTTTATTGATTACAGCTCTTATTTTATATTTATTTTTCAGGTCGTTTAAAGCAACAATTTCTTCAATTATTGTTGTAATAATTGGTGTGATTTTTTCTTTTGGTTCAATTGCCTTATTAGGATATGAAATCTCTATTCTTATGGCCTTAGTTCCTCCAGTTTTAATCGTAATTGGAATCCCTAATTGCATTTTTCTCATCAATAAGTTTCATAGTGAATTTAGATTATCCAAGAATAAGGAAGACGCTTTAAGTAAAATGATTCAAAAGATTGGGAATATAACTTTACTAACTAATGTAACTACTGCTTCTGGTTTTGCAGCTTTTATTCTTACAAATAGTGAAACTCTCCAAGAGTTTGGTGTGATTGCATCACTAAATATTTTATTTATTTTTATGCTATCTCTTTTTATTATCCCAATTTATTTTAGTTTTTCATCTCCACCAAAAAAGCGACATACTCAGCATTTAGATAAAAAATGGATAAATAATTTAGTTCAATATTTAGCATTTCTAGTAAAGCATAAAAGAAAGCATATTTATGTAATTACTGTTGTATTGATTGTTGTAGGATTTTTTGGGATAATTCAACTGAAAACAACAGGAAATATTACTGAAGATTTGCCAAAAGAACAAGCATTGTATCAAGATTTAAAATTTTTAGAAAGTAACTTTGGTGGAGTTCTTCCATTAGAAGTTTTAGTCAATACAAAGAAGAAAAACGGTTTATTAAAATCATATAATCTCAAAAAAATAGAGAAATTAAGTGATGTTTTAGACGCTTATCCTGAATTCTCCAAACCCACATCATATATTGATGTTATAAAGTACAGTAAGCAAGCATTTTATAATGGCGATTCAACTTATTACTCATTGCCCAATAGTCAAGAGCAAAGGGTTATTATAAGTTATTTAAAAAACAGCTCTGAAGGTTTAGGCTTTGGGAATCTGTTTATGGATTCTTTAAAACAAGAGGCTAGAATTTCTTTAAGGGTAGCAGACATCTCTACTTTTAAAATGGACAGTATTTTTGACAGTTTGCTTCCTAAAATTAATGAAATATTTGACCCAGAAAAGTATGATTTGATTATTACTGGAACTTCAATAGTTTTTTTAAATGGGACTAAATTTTTAATTAAGAACTTAGTTTTGAGCTTGCTTTTAGTTATTATTCTTATCTCTATGTTTATGGCATGGATGTTTAATTCATTTCGAATGGTAGTAGTTTCAATTATTCCAAATTTAATTCCATTACTTCTTACCGGAGCGATTATGGGATATTTTGGGATTGCATTAAAACCATCAACAATTCTTGTATTTTCCATTGCATTTGGAATATCAGTTGATGATACTATCCATTTTTTAGCAAAATACAGACAAGAACTTTTAATGAATAATTGGAACATCAGAAAATCAGTTTTTTCAGCATTAAATGAAACGGGCGTGAGTATGTTTTATACATCAGTTGTTTTGTTCTTTGGTTTTTTTATATTTGTTGCTTCTGAATTTGGAGGGACAATAGCATTAGGATTATTGGTGTCAATTACCTTAATGTTAGCAATGCTATCAAATTTATTATTATTACCGGCATTGCTTTTGTCATTAGAAAAAATTATAAACTATGAGGCGTTTCAAGAGCCATTATTAGATACATTTGATGAGGAAGAAGATGTTGAGTTAGATGAACTTAAAGTAAAACGAAAAGAAAAACAATCATGAAAGGAATAATTTTAGCAGGAGGATCTGGGACAAGATTGCACCCACTGACTTTAGCAATGAGTAAGCAAATGATGCCCATTTATGATAAACCAATGATCTATTATCCATTATCTACTTTGATGTATTCAGGCATAAATGAAATTTTAATCATATCAACTCCACATGATTTGCCTTTATTTAAAAAATTATTAGGTGATGGGAGTAGCATTGGCTGTAAAATTGAGTACAAAGCACAGGAAGTCCCAAATGGACTAGCTCAAGCTTTTGTTTTAGGAGAAGAATTTATTGGAGATAATAAAGTCTGTTTGATACTGGGAGATAATATTTTCCAAATGAAAGTAAAAACTTTGCAAGAATGTGTAAGTGTTAATGGCGGAATAGTTTTTGGATATCATGTTCATGATCCTGAAAGGTATGGTGTAGTTGAATTTGATAAAGATTACCATGCGCTATCTTTAGAAGAAAAACCAGCCAATCCAAAATCTAACTATGCAGTTCCAGGGCTTTATTATTATGATAATTCAGTAGTGGAGATTGCAAAAAATATAAAATTATCAGCTAGAGGAGAATATGAAATTACTGATGTAAATAAAGAGTATTTGAGAAGAAAACAATTAGATGTTCAAGTATTAGGAAGAGGTACAACTTGGCTAGATACAGGTACATTTACATCTTTAATGCAAGCTAATCAATATGTTCAAGTAATTGAAGAAAGGCAAGGAAGAAAAATTGGATGTATTGAAGAAGCGGCATATAGAATGGGGTATATTGATGATGCTAAACTTTTAGAAATAGCAGAGCCATTACGAAAGAGTGGTTATGGAGAATATCTTGTAAATTTGGTAAAAAAATAGTGAAAAATTTAGCTGAGCTTGGTGCAATAATTGAGAATGCGATAGGAAAATTATATTATCCTCAATCTCCGGAGTTACTTTATAGTCCCATAGAATATATTATGGGCATGCAAGGGAAGCGCATGCGCCCTATTTTAGTTTTAATGGCTCATCAGCTTTTTGATGAAAATTTAGATAAAGCAATTTCACCAGCATTATCAATCGAAGTGTTTCATAATTTCACTTTAATTCATGATGATATTATGGATAATGCACCACTTAGAAGAGGAAATGCAACAGTTCATGAAAAGTGGAATGATAATGTAGCTATTTTATCAGGTGATACTATGATGATTAAAGCTTATCAATTATTATGTAAAGTAGATGATGAAAAATTGAGAAAAGTTTTAGATATTTTTAGTAAAGCTGCTATTGAGGTTTGTGAAGGTCAACAGTGGGATATGGATTTTGAAACCCAAAATAATGTTGAAATATCGGAATATATGAAGATGATAGAATCTAAAACTGCAGTACTTTTAGCAGCATCATTACAGATTGGAGGAATTACTGGCGGAGCATCTATTCAAGAACAAGAAAATCTTTATGAATTTGGTAGAAATATTGGGATTGCATTCCAGCTTAAGGATGATTTACTGGATGCATTTGGTAATCCTGATACATTTGGGAAACAAGTAGGTGGAGATATTATGTCTAATAAAAAAACCTATCTATATCTAAAATCACTAGAGTTAGCTTCTGATAAGCAGAAAAATGAACTTGAAAAATATTTTTCTATTTCAGATACATCTACTGAAAAAGTGAATTCAGTAAAAAAGATATTTAATGATTTAAAAATACAATCCTTTATTATTGACCTGATGAAACAATATCAAATGAGAGCAATGATGCATTTAGATTCAATTGGATCATCAAATAAAGAGCCACTTATCGCTTTTGCTGAAAAATTAATGGATAGGATTTCGTAATTTTAGTTCTCTTAAAATCTAACTTATAAAACTAGTATTTATTAATTAAAATAGATAGTTTTGCATATTAAATTTAGTAATAATTAATGGATAAATTTTCCTTTTTAGGAGCGCTACACACAGGAATGATTGAAGAAATGTATCACAACTACCTTCAAGACCCTAAAAGTATTAGTGAGGAGTGGTCAAGTTTCTTTAAAGGTTTTGACTTTGCAAAAGAAGTATATTCTGAAGATGATATACCGCAAATTTTCCAGAAGGAATTTAAGGTAATTAAACTAATTGATGCCTACCGAAAAAGCGGTCATTTATTTACACAAACAAACCCAGTAAGACAAAGAAGACAATATTCACCTACTTTAGATTATAAGAATTTTGGGCTAGAGGAGTCTGATTTGGAGGTTGAGTTTCAAGCAGGAGAGCAAGTTGGAATTGGAGTTTCAAAACTCTCAGATATAATTAAACACCTTGATCAGGTATATTGCCAGTCCATAGGAGTAGAATACATGTATGTTCGTGATCCGAAAGAAATAGATTGGATCAAAAACAGATTGCATAAAAACTCGAACACGCCAAAGTTTGAAGCAAAACAAAAGAAACATATTCTACATAAATTAAACCAAGCTGTTGCTTTTGAAAACTTCTTGCACAAAAAATTTGTAGGGCAAAAAAGATTTTCATTAGAAGGAGCAGAATCTTTAATTCCAGCATTGGACGCTTTAGTTGAACATAGCTCGGATCTAGGAGTTGAGGAGTTTGTAATGGGTATGTCGCATAGAGGAAGATTAAATGTATTGGCTAATATTTTCAACAAGACTTACAAAGAAATTTTTTCAGAGTTTGAGGGGAAATTATATGAAGATGATAATATTTCTGGCGATGTAAAATATCATTTAGGATTTACTTCTATGCAGAAATGCAGTAACGGAAATAATATTAAGTTAAACTTAACTCCTAATCCTTCTCACCTGGAGGCTGTTAATCCTGTTGTTGAGGGTATTACTAGAGCAAAATTAGATAGTAAATATGGTGGCGATGTAAAGAAGATTTTACCAATTTTATTACATGGTGATGCTGCACTTGCAGGGCAAGGAGTAGTATATGAAGTTATCCAAATGGCTCAATTAGATGGATATCAAACAGGAGGAACTATTCATATTGCAGTGAATAACCAAGTTGGATTTACTACCAATTATTTGGATGCTAGGTCGAGCACCTATTGTACAGATGTTGCAAAAGTAACTTTGTCTCCAGTTATGCATGTAAATGGAGATGATGTAGAGGCAGTTGTTCATGCTTTGCAGTTGGCAGTTGAGTACAGACAGAAATATCAAAAAGATGTATTTATTGATTTGTTGTGTTATCGAAAATATGGGCATAATGAAGGAGATGAGCCAAGGTTTACACAACCAAAATTATATGAAGTAATTTCAAAACATAAAAACCCCAGAGAGATATATAAGGAGAAATTGATGAATGAAGGAGTTGTTGAAATAGGAATTGCAAAAGAGTTAGAAAAAGATTTCCAGGATTTATTACAAGATAGATTTGATGAAGCAAAGGAAATTAAAAAGGCAAAAATCACGCGTTTCTTAAAAGAGGAATGGAGTGAAGTAAAAAGAAATTTTACAGCTGATTTTAAGGGTTCTAATGCTACAAATATTGGACAAGAAAGATTAAAAGTATTAGCAAAGCATTTGTATGATGTTCCAAAGGCAGATAAGTTATTTAAGAAAACTAGAAAGCTATTAGCTGACAGAAAGAAAATGGTTGAAGAGTCTGATTCTTTAGATTGGGCAATGGGGGAGTTGTTGGCTTATGCCTCTTTATTAGATGAAGGGCATGATATAAGATTAAGCGGACAGGATGTAGAAAGAGGTACTTTTTCACACAGGCATGCTATTCTTAAAGTGGAACAATCGGAAGAAGAAGTTTGTCCTTTGAACAGCATAAGTACAACTGCTAATTTTGAAGCGTATAACTCTTTACTTTCAGAATATGGGGTGCTTGGTTTTGATTATGGCTATTCCATAACTTTACCAAATACATTAACTATTTGGGAGGCTCAATTTGGAGATTTCTCTAATGGAGCTCAAATTATGTTGGATCAGTTTATATCTTGTGCTGAAGATAAATGGAAGGTGATGAGTGGCTTGGTAATGCTATTGCCTCACGGATATGAAGGGCAGGGGGCAGAGCATTCTTCTGCAAGGTTGGAACGCTATTTACAGATGTGTGCTAAGTACAATATGCAGATTGTAAATTGCACTACTCCAGCAAACTTTTATCATGTGTTGAGAAGACAGCTGAAGAGAGAATATAGAAAGCCATTAGTAGTATTTACGCCTAAGAGTTTATTGAGGCATCCTAAATGTGTTTCTTCTATTACGGATTTGGCTGATGGAAAGTTTGAATCAATTATTGATGATACAATTGCTCCAAAATCAATAGATAGAGTAGTGTTATGTAGTGGGAAAATCTACTATGACTTATTTAATAAAAGAGAGAAAGAGGCAATTGAAGATGTAGCTTTAGTTAGGTTAGAGCAATTGTTTCCTTTAGATAAAAAAGGCATACTAGAGTTAGTTGAAAAATACAATGCTAAAGAGCTAGTTTGGGTACAAGAAGAACCAGAAAATATGGGTGCTTGGACATTCATCTTGTCTGAGTTAAGAACGCTTGGAATTAATGTTATTGCAAGAGAAGCATCAGCAGCAACTGCTACCGGTTCTAGTAAAACTTCAGTAGCAGAACAAAACAAATTAATTAATAAGGTTTTTAAAAAATAAGACATGTTATTAGAAATGAGGGTCCCAAGTCCGGGAGAATCAATATCAGAAGTAGAAATTGCAGAATGGCTAGTAGAAGATGGTGATTATGTAGAGAAAGACCAGTCTATTGCGGAGATAGATTCTGATAAAGCAACTTTAGAATTACCTGCAGAGGAAAGCGGAACGATCAAAATTGTTATTGGTGATGGAGAAACTGTTGCTGTAGGAGATGTAGTATGTATTATTGATACTTCTGGAAAAGTAGAAGCTAAAGTAAAATCAACTAAAGAAGAAACTACAGAAACTCCAAAATTGGCTGTAAAATCTGAAGCAAATTTAGAATTAGCAAAAGTAACTCCATTGGCATCTGCTATAATTAGCAAACATGATATTTCTACAAAACAGTTGATGGGAACAGGTGAAAAAGGAAAAATAACTAAGAGTGATGTCTTAGGAATAATAAAGGGGACATCAACAGAAGGACCAAGAGGAACATCCAGAAAGAAAATGTCATCCCTTAGAAGAAAAATTGCGAGCAGATTGGTTACTGTTAAAAACGAAACAGCAATGCTTACTACTTTTAATGAAGTAGATATGACTGCAATATTTGATATTAGAAAACAGTACAAAGAACAGTTTAAGGAAAAGTACGGAGTTGGTTTAGGATTCATGTCTTTCTTTACTAAGGCGATTACTACTGCTTTGCAAGAGTTTAAGGATGTAAACGCAATGATTGATGGTAATGAAGTAATTCACCATAATTATACTGATATTGGGATTGCGGTAAGTGCACCAAAAGGATTGATGGTTCCTGTAGTAAGAAATGCAGAATTGATGAATTTCCAAGAAGTAGAATTGGATATTAAGCGTTTGGCAATTAAAGCCAGAGATGGAAAGATTACGATTAATGAAATGTTAGGAGGTACCTTTACTATTACAAATGGAGGTGTGTTTGGTTCTATGCTTTCTACCCCAATAATTAACCCTCCACAATCTGCAATTTTAGGCATGCATAATATTGTAGAGCGGCCAGTGGCAGTTGATGGAGAGGTAAAAATTAGACCAATTATGTATGTGGCACTTTCCTATGACCATAGAATTATTGATGGAAAAGAATCGGTTGGTTTCTTGGTAAGGGTAAAAGAATGTTTGGAAGACCCAACTACTCATTTAATGGATAGTGATGTTAAAAAATATTTAGGATTATAGAAAATTCTTTCTTGGAATTTTATTTTCAAAGGTTTTAATCCTGCTGCCCCAACTTTTTTTTCTTCAGAATTCTCATAATTTTTCTATAACTTTGCTTTATGAAAAATCTACTTTTTATTTTCATTACATTAATAACAATTGCAAATGTTAGTTATGCTTCTTTCCCTGTTGTAGAATGTAATGCTAAAATAATAGCTATTGAATCTGAAGATGATGAAGATGATGAGCTTTCGCTTCTTGAAGCTATTTTTTTGGGAGTTTTAGTTGTTTCAATATTAGGATTTGCTGCATACTTTTTATTTAGAGCATGGTGGAGAGCATGGAGAGATAATATTAGATGGGTTAAAATAGTAACATATATTTTGTTAGGTTTTTTCTTATTATTTCTAATACTTGGTTTGGTTTTAAATGCTATTTTTAGTGGTGGATCTTTTATGTAGGGAAAACTATATTTAAAAATATTATTTTGTAAAACAAATCATTACTCATAAAATCACAAATAACTTTTGTAAATTTATATTATGCATCTGTTCCAGTCTACAACTCAAATTTTGCAAAAGAAACAGATAGCGACAACTCTGAATATTGGTGAATTTTAGGAACAGTTGCTTTTTTTGGAACTATATATTTGTTAGTAAGAATAATTTGTAGAGCATATAAAAGAGATGTTTATTGGCTTAAAAAACATGTTATTAATTTTTAATTAAGTGTCTTTGACTGGTCTCTCGGTCCTTATTTTGAACTTTTTCGGATGTTTTAATATAGGTTTAACAACAGCCACAATCTTTTTGAGAGATATGGTTTTTTAATTTTTTAATTTTACAAGAATAGATAGGATATTTAGCAAGAAATATTTCTGCTAACATAACATTAGAAATATAATTATCTGCTCCAAACTTGTTTCTCAAGGCAGCGCCAAATTCTTCAACAGTATAAAGTTTATCTTCTAGTAATAGTGGGTTGTCATTGTATTCTTTCATAAGTATTTTTTTGAAGGATCTCTATGTACTTATTTAGATTTTTTTAATCAAGGTTCTATACTTATAGTCTCAATCGATACAACAACTGTCTTTTGAGCATTTACAAAACCTTAGATTATAAAAATGTAAAATAATTACAGCTAATGCAGGTATATATATAAAGTTTTTAGGTATATCATAAATTTGAAATGTGTGGTTTAGTATAGTTATAAGTAAGATAAACCATGAAATCCAAAAACTTATTTTCATATAATTTGAGCTTGTTTTTTTAGTGACAAAATAAATAGCTATAAACGAAATGAATAAAAACAAATAGTCAATTATCTGCCACCATAATGGCGCTTCAGAGCAACAGGATGCTGAACATGCTTTAGCAATAAATAGAAAAGGCGTTCCAATACAATGTATCATACATAATGAACTAGCTATTATGCCAATATTGTCTAAAGAATATGTTTTAGTTTTCAAAGAATTTCATTTATAATCATCGGCAAATATATTTATAAAATCGCAATTGGGTTGCGTTTTTTTTATTATTTTTGTCAATAGATATTTAAATAATTGTGTTAAATTTATAATGGGTCGTAATCAAAAATATTTAAATTATGTTGAAGGCAGATGTATTGATTGTCAGCAATGTTATTCTTAGACTATTTAATATAAATTATATGATAAAATTAAACAATATTCACAAATCTTTTAATCAAAATAAAGCTCTAGATAATCTTTGTTTACAGGTTAATCCAGGTGAGATCTATGGTCTTTTAGGAGCTAATGGTGCTGGCAAACCAACTACAATGAATTTACTTTTGGGGTTTTTAAAGGCCGATAGTGGATACATTGAAGTATTTGATTCTCAAAATAATTTAAATAATAAAAAGGAAAACATTGGGTATATTCCCGAAAATGTTAATTTATATCCATACTTAAGTGGACTTGAAAATTTAGATTACTTCTGTAAAATTGCTAACCTAAAATATAAAACTGAAGAATTAAAAGAACTACAATAAATATGTAAAAAGATTAAGATCTACTAGTAGCGAGTCACAGTAAAGAAATAATAGTAATAATTTTAAAATAATAATATATTTTTGAAAAATGAAAATAAATAAAAAAATAATTAACCAGAGCATTAGTATTCTAATGTTGGCTATTTTTTTATTTAGCTCTTTATCTATTCTTTCATCTCACAATCACAATGAAGATCATCATGATCATCATGATTTACCCGTTTGTGAGAATCTTGATGATAATACATTTAATAATTCTGATTGCTACCACGAATCTCATATAATAAGTTCTAAAGAAAGTTGTGCTATATGTGATTATTTTACTAATTGCAAGCCAGGAATATTTGATATTAGTATTAACAATGCTGTGGAATCATTTACTGTAAAGGAAGTTCAATTATTTACTTCACTTTACTTAATTGATACAAATAATACTCGAAACAAATCCCCACCTTTCATAATATAGATTTATAAGTTCTAGATGTAAATTGCATTCTAGTAATTCTTAAGCACAATAGTTAAGACTAAATTTATCCATTTTAATTTATTTCTATTTTATGAAAATTTTTATTTTTTCATCATTTTTTATGATGAATGTTTTTACACTTTTTTCTCAAACAAAGGGTATTGTATTAGATGCTAATAACAAGCCTCTTAATGAAGTTAACATATTGTTTTTAGATCAAAACATACTATTATTTAGTAATGTAGATGGTGAGTTTGTTACTGAATTAGATATCCCTAAAAACAGCTATATTAATTTTTATAAGGACGGGTATACTTCTAAGACTCTTAAGTATGAGTCGGCTTCAGAATTAAAGATTACTCTTGAGAAACTCCATGTTATTTTAGATGAGGTTGGAGTTATCGAATCTTATTCAAAGTTAGGAAATAGTAAATTAATAAATATCGAGAAAAAATCATTGAGTTCTCAAAATTCTATTTCTATGATTGATGATATTACAGAAATAAGTGGCGTAGATATGATTTCTTCAGGACTAGGAATTCAGAAAGTTGTTGTTAGAGGTTTGTCTGGAATGCGTGTTGTTACTTACCTTAATGGTATGCAAATTAACAATCAACAGTGGGCTAATGATCATGGTATAGGTTTCACTGATTTAGGCTTAAGTGAAGTAGAATTAATTAAGGGAGCAAGTGCATTAAAGTATGGGTCTGAAGCAATTGGTGGGTTACTATATTTTAAAGATGCTCCATTTATTGCTAATGATAAATTAAAAGGCTTTATTTCTACAGGATTTAATAATAGCAGCATTTTAAGTAACAATAAATTTGGTGTGAAATTTAATAAAAAGAATTTCTTTTTAAATCTATATGGTCAGTATGCAATTTCATCAGATTATCGACTCCCCGATAATACTTATCTTTTTAACTCAAGATTCAAACAGAATGCTATTAAATTCTCTTTAGGATATAGATATAATAATTGGCAAAATATTATTAGAGCCCAAATTCATAATGAATTTCCTGGTATACCAGGCCATGTTCATGGAGACCCCTCTAAGGTTGATATTAACGCTATAACATCTATTGAATTAGATTTAGCCGAAGACTTCAGCATAAAGAAGCCATGGCAGGTTGTAAATAATCAACTGCTGATTTATGAGACTAATTATATGCTTAATAATTTTAAATTTGAATTTTATGCAGGTCACTTTTTAAATAATTTAAAGGAGTATGGTGAAAAATTAACAAAACCTGCTTTTGACCTTAGCCTTTCGAATACTCTTTTGTCTCCAAGTCTTAGATATATATCTAACAAATTAACTCTGCAAATAGGCTCTCAATTTGTTTTCCAAGAAAATAAGAATAATATTAATGATCGGTTAGTACCTGATGTGTCTTCTTTTAATTTAGGGCCTTATGCATTAATAGAGTATGAGAAAAATAATTTTGGAGTAAATTCTGGTATGCGATATGATTATAAAAGACTAAGCTCAGATGATCAGGTTTTGGATTTAGATTATGATAATTCATTTAATAGTACCAGCTTTTCTTCAGGTATATATTATAGATTTATTGATCATATTTTAAGGATGACATTCTCTGGAGCTTACAGATCCCCTCATGTTTCTGAATTGTTTACGGATGGGGTTCATCATGGTACTAGTAGATATGAAATTGGAGACAAGAAATTGGGAATAGAATATGCTAATCAGATAGATCTTAAATATCAGTGGTCTAACAACCATTTAGGTATTGTTATAAATCCATTTATACAGAATATATCAGATTTCATTTCTTTGGATCCTACAGATTCGATTATATCAGGATATAAGGTTTACAATTATATGCAGTATGATAAAGTTGAGATTAAAGGTGTCGAGATGAACTTACACTATCACCCACATCAATTACACAATTTGCATTTTGAACAATCTTATTCTTTTTTGCAAGCTAGAAATAAGAATAGTAAATATGGTTTAGCATTAGTTCCAGCGAATAGTGTAAAGACTAAAATAGTATATAAATTCAATGATTATG
>Ga0209534_10001083_pt1 | contig 29287 bp, 2 predicted proteins | sample COG_07_FD_184751 | JGI IMG/M metagenome (GOLD analysis project Ga0209534, IMG submission 184751) | Pelagic Microbial community sample from North Sea - COGITO 998_met_07 (SPAdes) (version 2) | ecosystem: Environmental > Aquatic > Marine > Neritic zone/Coastal water | place: Helgoland, sampling...
AGGCACAACCGGTACAACAGGCACAACCGGTACAACTGGGACAACAGGCACAACTGGAACGACCGGCACAACGGGAACAACAGGAACAACTGGTACAACTGGTACAACTGGTACAACAGGCACAACAGGTACAACAGGTACAACCGGAACAACAGGTACAACCGGAACAACAGGCACAACTGGGACAACAGGCACAACTGGTACAACCGGCACAACTGGTACAACTGGTACAACCGGAACAACTGGTACAACTGGTACAACAGGTACAACCGGCACAACTGGTACAACTGGTACAACCGGCACAACAGGCACAACAGGTACAACTGGTACAACCGGAACGACTGGTACAACTGGTACAACTGGTACAACTGGTACAACAGGACATACCGGTTCTACAGGAACAACCGGTACTACAGGTCCAACTGGTACCACCGGAACTACAGGAGCAACCGGTACTACAGGTACCACCGGAACAACTGGAACAACTGGTACTACAGGTCCAACTGGTACAACTGGTACAACCGGAACAACTGGTCATTCAGGGTCTACAGGTCATTCAGGGTCTACAGGTCATACCGGCCAAACCGGCCAAACCGGTACAACTGGTACCACTGGTCAAACCGGAACAACCGGCACAACGGGAACAACTGGTACAACTGGAGCAACGGGGACGACCGGAACAACCGGAACAACCGGCACAACTGGTACAACCGGAACAACCGGGCATTCAGGATCTACAGGTACAACAGGAACAACGGGTACAACTGGCCAAACTGGTACAACAGGTCACAGTGGCTCTACAGGAACGACCGGTGCAACGGGTACAACTGGCCAAACCGGTACAACAGGACATACCGGACCAACTGGTGAGACTGGTGTAACAGGACCAACTGGTGCAGTAGGCACAGGGCCTACAGGTTCTACGGGTGTTACAGGAGCAGTTGGACCACCTGGAGCCATTGTCACAACTATCATGGCAAAAGCAGGAACATTAGTAGGATATCAAACAGGTGTATTTGATGTTGAAAAGAACGAAAATAGCAAGTTCTTGTCAGCAAATTGTTACATTACTATCAATGATGTTGCAGACAATACTGCCTATTATGAAATATTAGCCGTAAGTCCAAGTTTATCAGGAGATTCCTATTTGACATTGCAAATAAGGAACCTTTCAGGTGAAACTGCCTCATGGAGTATGGGAGCCTATATGGCTTTACTAGGACCAAGAGGATTTACCGGAGTGACCGGTACAACAGGTTACACAGGAGTGACAGGATCAACGGGTGCAACAGGATCGACCGGTTATACTGGACCAAGGGGTCAAACCGGATATACAGGATGTACAGGTAAAAGTGGTATGACTGGTGATACCGGTCAAACTGGTCTTACTGGATCGACAGGTCCAAGTGGTCATACAGGTACAACTGGAACAACCGGTCATTCAGGCTCTACAGGAACAACCGGCCAAACCGGTACAACAGGCCAAACCGGTACAACAGGCCAAACAGGAACAACAGGCCAAACCGGTACAACAGGTACAACGGGTACAACGGGTACAACAGGTACAACAGGCCAAACTGGTACAACGGGTACAACTGGTACAACGGGCCAAACCGGTACAACGGGCCAAACCGGTACAACGGGCCAAACCGGTGCAACGGGCCAAACCGGTACAACTGGTACAACAGGCCAGACTGGTACAACAGGCCAGACTGGTACAACAGGCCAAACCGGTACAACCGGTACAACAGGCCAAACAGGTACAACCGGTACAACAGGTTCAACGGGTACAACTGGTACAACCGGTCAAAGTGGTCAAACGGGAACAACAGGTTCAACGGGTACAACTGGTACAACCGGTTCAACCGGACCTACGGGTCAAACGGGAACAACAGGTCAATCCGGTACAACTGGTTCAACGGGAAAAACTGGTCAAACGGGAACAACTGGTCAAACGGGACCTACGGGTCAAACGGGACATACTGGTCAAACCGGTACAACTGGTCCAACCGGATCAACTGGTCCAACCGGATCAACTGGTCCAACAGGAGTAACAGGTATCACGGGTCCAACTGGAGCAGTAGGTACAGGACCAACTGGTGACACTGGATGTACAGGTGCAGTAGGTCCACCGGGTGCATTAGTGAACACAACGATGGCATATGCTGGGGTGTTAGGTGCTTATGAATCAGGGACATTTGATATTGAAAAAAATGACAATACAAAATATTTGTCGGCAAATTGTTACTTGACAATAAATGATATAGACAATCGTACAGCCTACTATGAAATTTTATCCATTGGCCCAAGTACTTTTGGTAGTTCTTATTTGTCATTAAAACTCAGAAACGTGTCAGATGTAACCGGCTCATGGAACTTAGGTGCATATGTAACATTGGTTGGTCCAAGAGGCCATACCGGAACAACTGGTATAACTGGTACAACCGGGACGACTGGAACAACTGGAACAACAGGTACAACAGGTACAACTGGAACAACAGGTACAACCGGAACAACAGGTACAACCGGAACAACAGGTACAACTGGAACAACAGGTACAACCGGTACAACAGGCACAACCGGTACAACAGGCACAACCGGTACAACTGGAACAACAGGTACAACTGGTACAACTGGTACAACAGGTACAACTGGTACAACAGGTACAACCGGAACAACTGGTACAACAGGCACAACCGGTACCACCGGAACAACTGGTACAACTGGAACAACAGGTACAACTGGCACAACTGGTACAACTGGTACAACTGGAACAACAGGTACAACTGGCACAACTGGAACAACAGGTACAACTGGTACAACTGGAACAACTGGTACTACAGGTACAACAGGTACAACAGGTACGACAGGAACAACTGGTACGACAGGAACAACTGGTACGACAGGAACAACAGGTACGACAGGAACAACTGGTACGACAGGAACAACCGGAACGACAGGTACGACAGGTACAACAGGTCATTCAGGTTCTACAGGCCATACAGGAACAACTGGTACAACAGGAACAACCGGAACGACAGGTACAACAGGAACAACCGGAACGACAGGTACAACAGGAACAACAGGAACAACCGGCACAACCGGAACAACGGGTCATACAGGGTCTACAGGCCATACTGGTACAACAGGAACAACCGGAACAACGGGTACAACTGGTACAACTGGTACAACCGGTACAACTGGCACAACCGGAACAACAGGTCATTCAGGTTCTACAGGTCATACCGGTACAACCGGCACCACGGGCACAACAGGAACAACAGGCACAACCGGAACAACGGGGACAACAGGGTCTACAGGCCATACCGGTACAACAGGAACAACTGGTACAACGGGTACAACTGGTACAACGGGGACAACGGGTACAACTGGTACAACGGGGACAACAGGTCATACAGGTTCTACGGGTCATACCGGTACTACTGGAACAACCGGTACAACAGGTACAACTGGAACAACCGGTACAACAGGAACAACTGGCACAACCGGCACAACCGGCACAACGGGTACAACTGGCACAACGGGTACAACTGGTCATTCAGGTTCTACAGGCCATACAGGAACAACTGGAACAACCGGCACAACTGGAACAACCGGTACAACTGGTACAACTGGAACAACCGGCACAACTGGAACAACCGGCACAACTGGAACAACAGGAGCGACCGGCACAACTGGTACGACCGGAACAACAGGTCATACAGGATCGACAGGCCATACCGGCACAACAGGCACCACCGGAACAACTGGAACAACAGGTCATACAGGATCGACAGGCCATACCGGCACAACAGGCACCACCGGTACAACTGGTACAACAGGTCATACAGGATCGACAGGCCATACCGGCACAACAGGCACCACCGGAACAACTGGAACAACAGGTCATACAGGTTCTACAGGTCATACAGGCACCACCGGTACAACAGGTACAACCGGAACAACAGGTCATTCAGGTTCTACAGGTCATACAGGCACCACCGGTACAACAGGTACAACCGGGACAACGGGTCATTCAGGTTCTACAGGTCATACAGGCACAACAGGCACCACCGGAACAACTGGAACAACGGGCCCAACAGGCCATACCGGCACAACGGGTCAAACCGGTACAACGGGAACAACTGGGCACACCGGTTCTACAGGCCATACCGGCACAACGGGTCAAACCGGTACAACGGGAACAACTGGACACACAGGCCCGACAGGTCATACCGGTACCACGGGCACAACCGGAACAACCGGAACAACGGGTCATTCAGGTTCTACAGGTCATACAGGCACAACGGGCACAACCGGAACAACGGGAACAACAGGTCATTCAGGTTCTACAGGTCATACCGGTACAACCGGAACAACCGGAACAACGGGAACAACGGGCCCAACAGGCCATACCGGTACAACGGGTCAAACCGGTACAACCGGAACAACGGGAACAACGGGCCCAACAGGCCATACAGGCACAACGGGTACAACCGGTACAACCGGCACAACCGGTACAACGGGCACAACGGGCACAACCGGATCAACCGGTCAAACCGGTACAACGGGAACAACTGGGCACACCGGTTCTACAGGCCATACCGGCACAACGGGTCAAACCGGCACAACCGGAACAACAGGTCAAACCGGTACTACCGGCCATACAGGCACAACGGGTACAACCGGTACAACTGGTACAACCGGCACAACCGGAACAACTGGACACACTGGATCAACAGGCCATACAGGCACAACGGGTCAAACTGGTCACACTGGTTCTACAGGTCATACCGGCACAACCGGAACAACCGGTACAACCGGAACAACTGGACATAGTGGTCACACGGGAACAACGGGTCAAACAGGAAGAACTGGAACAACCGGACATACAGGGTCTACAGGCCATACAGGCACAACGGGTCAAACAGGAACAACAGGAACAACCGGACCTACAGGTCAAAGCGGAACAACCGGAACAACCGGAACAACGGGTCAAACAGGAACAACAGGAACAACCGGAACAACCGGACCTACTGGTCAAACAGGAACAACTGGAACAACAGGACCAACCGGTACAACTGGAACAACCGGGGCTACGGGTCAAACAGGAACAACCGGTACAACAGGAACAACTGGAACAACAGGAACAACCGGACCCACGGGTCAAACAGGAACAACCGGTACAACAGGAACAACTGGAACAACAGGAACAACCGGACCTACGGGTCAAACAGGAACAACCGGACATACCGGTCATACCGGTCATACTGGACATAGTGGTTTTACTGGAACAACTGGTCAAACAGGAAGAACAGGAACAACAGGGCCTACTGGTCAAACAGGAAGAACAGGAACAACCGGTACAACAGGCATGACCGGAACAACTGGACCTACAGGAACAACCGGAACAACGGGTCAAACAGGAACAACAGGAACAACCGGTGCAACTGGAACAACCGGACCTACGGGTCAAACAGGTAGAACCGGTACAACTGGGCATACTGGTCACAGTGGATCTACAGGAACAACGGGCCAAACAGGTAGAACCGGTACAACTGGTCATACTGGTCACAGTGGATCTACAGGAACAACGGGTCAAACAGGTACAACCGGTCCAACTGGTCACACCGGCACAACTGGTCACACCGGCACAACTGGTACAACAGGTAGAACCGGAACAACCGGTCATACTGGTCCAACTGGCCAAACAGGCAGAACCGGTACAACAGGTACAACTGGCACAACAGGCACAACCGGAACAACTGGTCAAACAGGTACAACGGGCCAAACGGGTAGAACAGGTACAACCGGTCATACCGGTCCAACAGGTCATACCGGTTCAACGGGTCCAACAGGTCAAACAGGCACAACCGGTCCAACTGGTCAAACGGGTCAAACAGGCACAACCGGTCCAACGGGCACAACCGGTCCAACTGGTAATACAGGCACAACCGGTCCAACGGGCACAACCGGTCCAACGGGCACAACTGGTACAACTGGTAATACAGGCCCAACGGGTCAAACTGGAACAACTGGAACCACTGGTACAACCGGAACAACTGGAACCACTGGCATGACAGGTACAACCGGAACAACCGGGACAACGGGTCATACAGGTTCTACAGGTCATACAGGTCATACAGGTTCTACAGGCACCACGGGTACAACCGGTAAAACAGGTCATACAGGTTCTACAGGCACCACGGGTACAACCGGAACAACGGGCACAACTGGTACAACAGGTCATACAGGTTCTACAGGCACAACCGGTACAACCGGTAAAACAGGTCATACTGGAACTACAGGCCACACCGGTACAACCGGCACCACTGGCACAACCGGCACAACGGGCACAACTGGTACAACAGGTCATACTGGTTCTACAGGCACAACCGGTACAACAGGTCATACAGGTCATACTGGATCTACAGGCCACACCGGTACAACCGGCACAACTGGCACAACCGGAACAACGGGTCATACTGGATCTACAGGCCACACCGGTACAACCGGCACCACTGGCACAACCGGAACAACGGGTCATACAGGTTCAACAGGCCATACCGGTACAACCGGCACAACAGGACCAACCGGAACAACAGGTCATACAGGTTCTACAGGTCATACCGGTACAACCGGCACCACGGGCACAACCGGAACAACAGGTCATACAGGTTCAACAGGCCATACAGGATCTACAGGTACCACAGGTACAACCGGACAAACTGGACCAACTGGTATGACAGGCCAAACAGGTACAACTGGACAAACCGGAACCACTGGACACACAGGATCTACAGGCCATACAGGTACAACGGGTACAACCGGCACAACCGGAACCACTGGACACACGGGTTCAACTGGTCATACAGGTACAACGGGTACAACCGGCACAACAGGTACTACGGGTCATACTGGATCTACAGGCCATACTGGTACAACGGGTACAACAGGCCAAACAGGTACTACGGGTCATACTGGACAAACGGGCATGACCGGCACCACTGGACCAACAGGAACAACCGGAACAACAGGTCATACTGGATCTACAGGCCATACAGGAACAACTGGACCAACAGGTACAACCGGATCTACAGGCCATACAGGTGCAACGGGTACAACCGGTACAACAGGCATGACCGGAACAACGGGCCATACAGGAGCGACTGGATATACAGGTACAACTGGAACAACGGGTCAAACTGGAACCACTGGACACACCGGGTCTACAGGCCATACAGGTACAACAGGTACCACTGGTACAACCGGAACAACAGGTCATTCGGGTTCAACTGGGCAAACAGGTCAAACGGGTACAACTGGTCAAACGGGTACGACTGGACAAACGGGACACACAGGTCAAACAGGCCAAACGGGCACAACAGGACCAACCGGCACAACAGGTCCAACTGGTACAACCGGAACAACCGGTACAACCGGAACAACCGGAACAACCGGTACAACTGGTCATACAGGTTCAACCGGAACAACCGGTACAACCGGTACAACCGGTACAACAGGTCATTCAGGCTCAACTGGTTCTACAGGAACAACTGGTCAAACAGGTACAACAGGTCATTCAGGTTCTACAGGTAACACTGGTGCAACTGGAACAACAGGCATGACAGGTACAACGGGTCATACAGGATCGACTGGACACACCGGTACAACAGGAACAACGGGCCAAACAGGAACAACCGGTCCTACAGGTCATACTGGTCAATCTGGTCAAACCGGTACAACCGGTCAAACCGGTACAACAGGCCACAGTGGTGCAACAGGTCACACGGGTACAACCGGAACAACTGGTCAAAGTGGTACAACAGGTCAAACAGGTCATACGGGTCGCACAGGTACAACCGGACCTACCGGTCAAACAGGACCTACCGGCCATACTGGAGCAAGTGGTCACACAGGAACAACCGGAACAACCGGAACAACGGGCCAAACCGGTACAACGGGTCAAACCGGTACAACGGGCCAAACAGGTACAACGGGTCAAACTGGTCCAACTGGCCACACCGGTACAACGGGCCAAACGGGTACAACAGGTACAACTGGTACAACGGGTCAAACCGGTACAACAGGTCACACTGGAACAACAGGTCCAACCGGTACAACAGGTCCAACTGGAACAACAGGTCCAACTGGTACAACAGGTCCAACTGGTAGAACGGGTACAACCGGTCCAACCGGCCACACTGGAACAACGGGTCAAACCGGTACAACAGGTCAAACCGGTACAACAGGCCATACAGGTACGACCGGTCAAACAGGTACAACAGGTCAAACCGGTACAACCGGGCAAACCGGTCATACAGGAACAACAGGGTACACGGGCTCTACAGGAACAACCGGTCAAACCGGTCATAGTGGCCCAACCGGTCAAACAGGAACAACCGGAACAACCGGTCAAACAGGAACAACCGGTCAAACAGGACACACAGGGTCTACAGGAACAACCGGTCAAACAGGAACAACCGGTCAATCTGGGCAAACCGGAACAACAGGAACAACCGGTTCTACAGGAACAACCGGTCAAACAGGAACAACAGGAACAACCGGTCATAGTGGGTCTACTGGAACAACTGGTCAATCGGGAACAACGGGCCATACCGGTCATACCGGCCATACCGGTCATACGGGCATGACAGGTCAATCTGGAACAACCGGTCAAACAGGACCTACGGGTCATACAGGTTATACCGGTCAAACAGGTTATACCGGTCAAACAGGTTATACCGGCACCACGGGCACAACTGGACCAACCGGAACAACCGGTCATACAGGACATACCGGAGCAACCGGTCATACTGGTACAACCGGAACGACGGGTCAAACTGGTACGACAGGTCACACAGGTCATACAGGAGCAACCGGTCAAACAGGAACAACTGGAACAACGGGTCAAACTGGTACGACAGGTCACACAGGACATACAGGAGCAACTGGTCAAACAGGAACAACCGGGCAAACTGGAACAACAGGTACAACTGGCACAACCGGTCAAACTGGTACAACCGGGCAAACAGGCACAACTGGACCAACTGGTACAACCGGCCAAACAGGCACAACCGGCCAAACAGGCAGAACAGGCACAACTGGTCAAACTGGTACAACCGGCCAAACAGGCACAACCGGCCAAACAGGCACAACTGGACCAACTGGTCAAACTGGTACAACCGGGCAAACAGGCACAACTGGACCAACGGGAACAACAGGACCAACAGGAACAACCGGACAAACAGGCACAACTGGACAAACGGGAACAACCGGGCAAACAGGCATGACGGGTCATACAGGATCAACTGGTCAAACCGGTACAACGGGTCATACAGGTCATACAGGATCCACTGGTCATTCCGGAGCAACAGGTTATACAGGAGCAACCGGACCCACTGGTCCTACTGGTGCAACTGGTTCAACTGGTAGAACAGGACAGACTGGTCCAACAGGAGTAACAGGAGTAACCGGTAATACTGGTTCTACAGGATTTACCGGATCTACTGGTGTTACTGGTCATACAGGACATACAGGATATACAGGAAGAACAGGAACAACCGGTCCTACAGGACCAACTGGTCCAACTGGAATGACAGGCTCAAGTGGTCAAACCGGAACAACTGGTCAATCTGGATCAACTGGTAACACCGGACATACCGGTTCTACAGGAACGACCGGCCAGACAGGAACAACTGGTCAAACAGGAACAACCGGTCAAACAGGAACAACAGGTCAAACAGGAACAACCGGTCAAACAGGAACAACCGGTCAAACAGGTACAACCGGTCAAACTGGTAGAACAGGACAGACTGGTCCAACCGGTCAAACGGGAACAACCGGTCAAACGGGAACAACCGGTCAAACTGGTACAACAGGCCACACTGGAACGACTGGTCACACTGGAGAGACTGGTACAACAGGTAGAACTGGTACAACAGGACACACTGGGTCAACAGGGCATACCGGAACAACTGGTCAAACAGGAACAACTGGTGTAACTGGTCAGACGGGTCATACTGGAGCAACCGGGTCAAGTGGCAGTACCGGTGCAACTGGTGTAACAGGTCAAACAGGTCATACAGGAGCAACAGGTCATACCGGTCAAACTGGCCAAAGCGGTCAAACGGGAACAACCGGTGCAACAGGTTCAACCGGATCTACGGGTCAAACAGGAAGAACAGGAACAACCGGTGTAACCGGTCATACAGGAGCAACCGGTTCTACAGGAGCAACCGGTTCTACAGGAGCAACAGGTCATACAGGAGCAACAGGTCATACAGGAGCAACCGGTCCTACTGGTTATACCGGTACAACAGGACCTACTGGTCACAGCGGAACAACCGGTCATACAGGTCAAACAGGACAAACTGGTAAAACCGGTCATACAGGAGCAACTGGTTCCACTGGCCAAACCGGTACAACCGGTCAAACAGGTACAACCGGTCAAACAGGTCATACTGGAACAACCGGTCATACTGGAACAACCGGTACTACAGGGCAAACAGGTCCAACCGGTCAGACAGGTACAACCGGTCAAACAGGTACAACCGGTCAAACAGGTACAACCGGTCAAACAGGTACAACCGGTCAAACAGGTACAACCGGTCAAACAGGTACAACCGGTCATACAGGTCATAGTGGTTCGACCGGTCATACAGGCACAACAGGAACAACTGGGCAAACAGGTACAACGGGTCAAACAGGTGCAACTGGCATGACTGGACACACCGGCGCAAGTGGTCAAACAGGTCCAACTGGCAATACAGGTCATACAGGATACACAGGACACAGTGGAACAACTGGTCAATCCGGACCAACCGGCAATACAGGCCATACTGGATCCACTGGAACCACTGGAGCAACAGGTCAAACGGGTCCAACTGGCAAAACAGGCCATACCGGTCACACCGGTCATAGTGGAACAACAGGTCAAACCGGTCACACCGGTACAACAGGCCATAGTGGATCCACTGGTACGACAGGTCAAACGGGAACAACCGGTACAACAGGTCAAACTGGAGCAACCGGTACAACAGGTCAAACCGGAACAACTGGAACAACTGGAACAACTGGTCATACAGGAACAACAGGAACAACCGGTACAACTGGTACAACTGGTCATACGGGACCAACAGGTACAACTGGTTCAACAGGCCAAACAGGCCAAACAGGAACAACTGGTCACACCGGCTCAACTGGTCATACCGGTCAAACAGGTACAACTGGTTACACAGGGTCTACTGGACACACAGGGTCTACTGGACACACTGGGTCTACTGGACACACTGGATCTACAGGTCCAACTGGTTCTACCGGCCAAACAGGTCATACAGGACAAACAGGACAAACTGGCACAACAGGTCAGACAGGAACAACAGGAACAACCGGCCAAACAGGCCAAAGCGGAACAACCGGAACAACCGGTCAAACAGGCCAAAGTGGACCTACGGGTTCTACGGGTCAAACAGGTCAAACAGGCCAAACTGGTACAACAGGTCAAACAGGACCTACTGGTTCTACGGGTCAAACAGGTCAAACAGGTCACACAGGAACAACCGGTCATAGTGGACACACTGGTCAAACTGGTCAATCTGGGCAAACCGGTACAACCGGTCACACTGGTCAGACGGGACACACTGGTCAAACTGGTCAATCTGGGCAAACCGGTACAACCGGTCACACTGGTCAGACGGGACACACTGGTCAATCTGGGCAAACCGGAACAACAGGTACAACCGGTCATACCGGAACAACTGGTCACACTGGTCAATCTGGGCAAACCGGAACAACAGGTACAACCGGTCATACCGGAACAACTGGTCACACTGGTCAATCTGGACAAACCGGTACAACTGGTGCAACCGGGTCTACAGGGTCAACCGGTCACACTGGTCAATCTGGGCAAACCGGTACAACTGGTACAACCGGTTCTACAGGGTCAACTGGTCAAACAGGTCAATCTGGACAAACCGGTACAACAGGGCCATCTGGTAATACAGGGTCAACCGGTCAAACTGGTCAAACGGGCTATACAGGCATGACAGGTCAGACAGGACCAACAGGCCCAACCGGTACCACTGGAACAACCGGTTATACAGGAACAACCGGCCATACAGGCCATACAGGTCACACTGGACAAACCGGTACAACCGGTACAACTGGTCCATCTGGTCATACAGGTTCTACTGGACACACTGGACAAACAGGTACAACCGGTACAACAGGTCATACAGGTCATACAGGTCATACAGGTTCTACAGGTCATACCGGAACAACTGGCCAAACAGGTCATACAGGTCATACAGGTTCTACAGGTCATACCGGTCAAACCGGAACAACCGGCCAAACAGGTCATACAGGTCATACAGGTTCTACAGGTCATACCGGTCAAACCGGAACAACCGGTACAACAGGACATACAGGTTCTACAGGTCATACTGGTTCTACAGGTCATAGCGGTCAAACCGGTACAACTGGTCAATCTGGTTCTACAGGTTCTACAGGTCATAGCGGTCAAACCGGTACAACCGGCCAAACAGGTACGACAGGTTCTACAGGTCATAGCGGTCAAACCGGTACAACCGGTCAAACGGGAACAACTGGACCTACCGGTCATACAGGTTCTACAGGTCATACCGGTCAAACCGGTACAACTGGTCAATCTGGTCATACAGGTTCTACGGGTCACACCGGTCAAACCGGTACAACAGGTCAAACAGGTCATACAGGTTCTACAGGTCATACCGGCCGAACCGGAACAACCGGTACAACAGGACATACAGGACATACAGGTTCTACAGGTCATAGCGGCCAAACAGGTACAACCGGCCAAACAGGTACGACAGGTTCTACAGGTTCTACAGGTTCTACCGGTCAAACAGGTTATACCGGCCAAAGTGGAACAACAGGTGCTACCGGTCAAACAGGTTCTACAGGTTATACCGGTCAAACGGGAACAACTGGACAAACCGGTATGACTGGACAAACAGGAACAACTGGACAAACCGGTTATACAGGAACAACAGGCCATACCGGCCCGACTGGCCATACAGGATATACAGGACAAACAGGAACAACGGGTCATACAGGAACAACCGGTCATACAGGTCATACAGGATATACAGGACAAACAGGAACAACCGGTCATACCGGAACAACCGGCCACACGGGTCATACTGGCGCAACAGGAACAACCGGTTCGACAGGCACAACAGGACAAACTGGAGCGACCGGTCAAACAGGCACAACAGGCCAAACTGGAACAACAGGCCAAACAGGCATGACAGGTCAAACTGGAACAACCGGGCAAACCGGGCAAACAGGAGTAACCGGTTCTACAGGTCATACAGGATCAACCGGTACAACCGGCCAAACCGGTACCACTGGTCATACAGGAGTAACCGGTTCTACAGGTCATACAGGATCAACCGGCCAAACCGGTACCACTGGTCATACAGGAGTAACCGGTTCTACAGGTCATACAGGATCAACAGGTCAAACCGGTACCACTGGTCATACAGGACCTACGGGTCATACAGGAGCAACCGGTACAACCGGCCAAACTGGTACCACCGGTCATACTGGACCTACGGGTCATACAGGAGCAACCGGTACAACCGGCCAAACTGGTACTACCGGCCATACAGGACCTACGGGACATACAGGAGCAACCGGAACAACAGGTCAAACCGGTACCACCGGTCATACTGGACCTACTGGACATACAGGAGAAACCGGAACAACTGGCCAAACCGGTACTACCGGTCATACAGGACCTACGGGACATACAGGCACAACCGGAACAACTGGCCAAACCGGTACTACCGGTCATACAGGACCTACGGGACATACAGGCACAACCGGATCAACAGGTCAAACCGGTACAACAGGTCACACTGGACCAACAGGACATACAGGAGCAACCGGATCAACAGGTCAAACCGGTACCACAGGTCATACAGGACCAACCGGACATACAGGAGCAACTGGAACAACAGGGCAAACCGGTATGACTGGACAAACGGGAACAACTGGTCAAAGTGGACAAACGGGAACAACTGGAACAACTGGAACAACTGGCATGACTGGACATACAGGCCACACTGGAGCAACAGGAGATACAGGTCATACAGGAACAACTGGTCATACCGGAGCAACAGGTCATACAGGAACAACCGGTCAAACTGGAACCACTGGTCCAACTGGAACAACAGGCCATACAGGAACAACCGGCCATACTGGAACCACTGGTCCAACCGGAACAACCGGCCATACAGGTACAACCGGGCATACAGGTACAACCGGGCATACAGGTACAACCGGGCATACAGGTACAACCGGGCATACAGGTACAACTGGACAAACAGGGCACACAGGTCATACCGGCCATACTGGTCATACAGGAACAACTGGGTCTACGGGTACAACAGGGTCTACGGGTACAACAGGGTCTACGGGTACAACCGGTGCAACTGGGTATACAGGTTATACAGGTCAAACTGGACCAAGAGGATTTCCAGGAACAGTAGTAACAACATTGTTAACAACGTCTGGTTACATAGCAGGTGGTCAAACTGGACAAGTACGTATGTTGATTAATGAAAACATTCAGTACATTACTCCCAATTGTTTTGTTGCCATGGCGGATTCGTCACCTAATACGTCCTATTTCCAGGTTTTGGCCCTGAATTACAGTACAGGTTATGCCACCTTGTACAATATCAACATGGCAGATTCATACTGGAGTGCAGGAGCAAAAATAGCCTTAGTAGGACCAATAGGTAGTACAGGATTGACCGGTACAACTGGTCCTACTGGTTCTACTGGTTATACTGGCCAAACTGGAACAACTGGTCACACCGGACCAACCGGCCATACTGGACCAACTGGCCATACTGGACATACAGGCCATACGGGACATACAGGACCAACTGGTCATACCGGAACAACAGGAGCAACGGGTTCAACTGGTCATACCGGATCAACAGGAGCAACGGGTTCAACTGGAGTAACCGGAACAACTGGCCAAACAGGAAAAACAGGAACAACCGGTCATACAGGAACAACCGGTCATACAGGTGCAACTGGTCATACAGGTACCACCGGTCATACAGGTGCAACTGGTCATACAGGCTCAACTGGACATACAGGTGCCACTGGGCATACTGGTGCAACTGGTACAACTGGTACAACAGGTACAACCGGTACAACTGGACAAACCGGCTCAACTGGTACAACTGGACAAACTGGTACAACTGGACAAACTGGTACAACTGGACAAACCGGGCATACAGGACCTACTGGATATACTGGTCAAACCGGCCAAACCGGCCAAACAGGATATACTGGTACAACTGGTAACAGCGGACCAACTGGACATACAGGTCAAACAGGAACAACAGGAACAACCGGTTCTAGTGGTCATACTGGTCAAACCGGTCAAACCGGACAAACAGGTTCAACAGGTTCAACCGGTCCAACCGGTACAACTGGGCCTACGGGTCAAACAGGAATAACTGGTACAACTGGTCACACTGGTCATAGTGGCTCTACAGGAACAACCGGCCAAACTGGTACAACCGGGTTAACCGGACCAACGGGCTCTACTGGTCAAACTGGTCAATCGGGTCAAACAGGAACAACTGGTTCGACCGGTCATACTGGAGCAACTGGTCAAACAGGAACAACCGGTCAAACAGGAAGAACCGGTCAAACCGGTCCAACTGGATCTACAGGTCATACAGGAGCAACCGGTCAAACAGGAACAACGGGTTCAACTGGTCATAGTGGATCAACTGGTCATACTGGTCAATCGGGTCAAACAGGATCAACTGGTTCAACTGGTCATAGCGGAGCAACTGGTACAACTGGTCAAAGTGGTACAACTGGTACAACCGGTACAACAGGTCACAGTGGATCAACTGGTCAAACCGGTCAATCGGGTCAAACAGGACCAACAGGATCTACCGGCCATACGGGCTCTACAGGTCAAACAGGCCAATCCGGTACAACAGGATCAACCGGTTCAACGGGCCATACAGGTCAAACTGGTTATACAGGTCCAACTGGTCACAGTGGAACAACTGGTACAACAGGAACAACAGGTCAAAGTGGACAAACTGGTACAACTGGTCCAACTGGAACAACAGGCCATACCGGAACAACAGGTCAAAGTGGACAAACTGGTACAACTGGTCAAACGGGTAAAACTGGACAAACTGGGCAAACCGGTCAAACTGGACATACTGGTGCAACCGGTCAAACTGGTCATACGGGATCTACTGGACAAACCGGGCAAACCGGGCAAACTGGTCAGACCGGTCATACGGGTACAACCGGCCATACAGGTACTACCGGTTATACTGGTTATACTGGTCAAAGTGGTCATACTGGTTCTACAGGACATACCGGAACAACTGGTCAAACAGGACCTACTGGTACAACAGGTCATACTGGACCTACGGGCCATACTGGTCAAACTGGTGCAACCGGGTTAACAGGTCATAGTGGTACAACTGGTCATACTGGACAAACTGGTTCAACCGGACAAACTGGTACAACCGGTCACACTGGTCATACAGGATCTACTGGACAAACCGGTCAAACTGGACAAACAGGATACACTGGTATAACCGGCCATACAGGTACAACCGGTCATACGGGTTATACTGGTCAAACTGGATCTACTGGTCAAACGGGTCATACTGGCCCAACAGGCCAAACAGGATATACAGGTACAACGGGTCAAACCGGTCATAGTGGTCCAACAGGCCATACTGGTCAAACGGGTCAAACCGGTACAACTGGTACAACTGGGCCGACTGGTACAACTGGTCAAACTGGATCTACTGGTCAAACAGGTCAAACAGGTCAAACAGGTACAACTGGACAAACGGGTGCAATTGGATATACGGGTTATACTGGTCAGACTGGATCTACTGGTCAAACTGGTCATACTGGCGCAACAGGCCAAACAGGATATACAGGTACAACGGGTCAAACTGGACCTACAGGATATACTGGTTCAACCGGTCAAACTGGACCTACGGGTCAAAGCGGATCTACAGGACACACAGGTACAACTGGGCAAACAGGATCTACTGGTCAAACAGGTGCAACTGGCATGACAGGAGCAACAGGTAAAACCGGTACAACAGGTTCAACAGGTAAAACCGGTCATACTGGTCAAACTGGCGCGACTGGTCAAAGTGGTCAAACGGGTACAACTGGTACAACTGGCCAAAGTGGACAAACTGGAAGCACAGGCCAAAGTGGACAAACCGGTACAACTGGTCAAAGTGGCGCAACCGGTACAACTGGTCAAACTGGTTATACTGGTTATACTGGTTATACTGGTTATACTGGTTATACTGGTCAAACTGGCGCAACTGGTTATACTGGTACAACTGGTCAAACAGGTGCAACGGGACATACTGGTCCAACCGGTCAAACTGGTGCAACCGGTCAAACTGGTGCAACGGGACATACTGGTCCAACCGGTCAAACTGGAGCAACTGGTTATACTGGTTATACTGGTTATACTGGAGCAACCGGTGCAACGGGTCATAGTGGGCACACAGGTTTTACAGGTCAAACAGGTCAAACTGGTGTAACTGGTTCAACCGGTGCAACAGGAACAACCGGTGCAACAGGTCAAACTGGTGTAACTGGTTCAACCGGTGCAACAGGTCATAGTGGGCACACAGGAACAACCGGTGCAACAGGACATACTGGTTCAACTGGCATGACAGGAGCGACTGGTATCACAGGAACAACCGGTCAAACGGGTTCAACTGGATTCACAGGACATACTGGTTCAACTGGATTCACAGGAACAACCGGTCAAACAGGTCATACTGGTCATACTGGTATGACAGGAGCAACTGGAGTAACTGGACATACAGGTCATACTGGTGATTTAGGTCCAACTGGTACAACAGGTCAAACGGGATACACTGGCTCAACTGGCATGACAGGAGCAACTGGACATACTGGTCAAACGGGATACACTGGATCTACAGGACAAACCGGAGCAACTGGTCAAACAGGTCATACTGGTCAAACAGGATACACTGGTTCTACTGGACAAACGGGACCTACTGGCCATACTGGTCAAACAGGATACACTGGATCTACAGGACAAACTGGATACACTGGTCAAACAGGTCATACCGGTCAAACAGGTCATACCGGTCAAACAGGTCAAACCGGACCAACTGGTCAAACAGGCCATACTGGTCAAACAGGTCATACCGGTCAAACAGGATACACTGGATACACTGGTCAAACAGGCCATACCGGTCAAACAGGCTATACTGGTCAAACAGGACAAACTGGTCATACCGGTCAAACTGGATACACTGGTCAAACTGGATACACTGGTCAAACTGGATACACTGGTCAAACTGGTCAAACTGGTCATACCGGTCAAACAGGATACACTGGATCTACTGGACCAACTGGTCAAACCGGCCATACTGGTCAAACAGGATACACTGGTTCTACTGGACAAACTGGACCAACTGGTCAAACAGGCCATACCGGTCAAACGGGATACACTGGATCTACAGGACAAACCGGACCAAGTGGTCAAACAGGTCATACCGGTCAAACAGGATACACTGGTTCCACAGGACAAACCGGACCAAGTGGTCAAACAGGTCATACTGGTCAAACAGGTCATACTGGTCAAACAGGTCATACTGGACCAACTGGTCATACCGGTCATACTGGTCAAACAGGATATACTGGTTCTACAGGATACACTGGACCCACTGGTCAAACAGGTCATACCGGTCAAACAGGATACACTGGATCTACAGGACCAACTGGTCAAACAGGTCATACTGGTCAAACAGGTCATACCGGTCAAACTGGTCAAACTGGACCAACTGGTCAAACAGGTCATACTGGTCAAACAGGATACACTGGTTCTACCGGTCAAACTGGACCAACTGGTCAAACAGGCCATACCGGTCAAACTGGTCAAAGTGGTCAAACAGGTCAAAGTGGACCCACTGGTCAAACAGGTCATACCGGTCAAACAGGATACACTGGTTCTACAGGTCAAACTGGACCAACTGGGCAAACAGGTCATACCGGTCAAACAGGATACACTGGATCTACAGGACAAACTGGACCAACAGGCCATACCGGTCAAACAGGAGCAACTGGTTCTACAGGACAAACCGGAGCAACTGGTCAAACGGGCCATACCGGTCAAACTGGTCAAACCGGTCAAACTGGTCAAACAGGATACACCGGTCAAACAGGATACACCGGTCAAACTGGACCAACTGGTCAAACAGGACAAACTGGACCCACTGGTCAAACAGGTCATACCGGTCAAACAGGTCATACCGGTCAAACAGGTCATACCGGTCAAACAGGTCAAAGTGGACAAACCGGATATACAGGTGCAACGGGAACAACCGGTCATACAGGTGCAACGGGTCATACCGGTCAAACTGGATACACTGGTCAAACAGGACAAAGCGGTCAAACCGGACCTACTGGACATACAGGCCAAACTGGTCAATCTGGACAGACCGGTACAACTGGTTCTACAGGTACAACCGGTGCAACAGGTCATACCGGTGTAACAGGTACAACCGGTCAAACAGGACCAACTGGACAAACAGGATACACTGGACAAACTGGATACACTGGACAAACTGGATACACTGGACAAACTGGACCTACAGGACAAACAGGTTCTACTGGCCAAACTGGATCAACAGGAACAACCGGTCATTCGGGACCTACTGGGCATTCTGGTCAAACCGGTCAGTCGGGACCTACTGGGCATTCCGGTGCAACAGGCCATACCGGGTCTACGGGCCATACAGGTTACACCGGTCATACAGGGTCTACGGGCCATACGGGTTACACCGGTCATACCGGTTATACTGGACAAACCGGTTATACTGGTCCTACTGGACATACAGGCCAAACAGGAGCAACAGGATCCACCGGACCTACTGGTCAAACAGGAGCAACTGGATCAACAGGTCAGAGTGGTCAAACAGGTGCAACTGGTATAACCGGTCCTACTGGTCATACCGGTCCTACTGGTCATACCGGTTACACTGGTTCAACGGGAACAACCGGTCCTACGGGTCATACTGGTTCTACAGGTCATACAGGCAAAACCGGTACAACAGGCCAAACTGGTACAACAGGTCATACCGGTGCAACAGGCCACACCGGTGCAACAGGCCATACAGGTGCAACAGGCCATACAGGTGCAACAGGCCATACAGGTGCAACAGGACATACCGGCTCAACAGGTCATACCGGTCATACCGGGGTGACAGGCCATACTGGTCATACTGGTGTAACTGGACCGAGTGGAACAACAGGACATACTGGTACAACAGGTCACACAGGTACAACAGGTCAGACAGGTCCTACTGGTCATACTGGTACAACCGGCCCTACTGGCCATACAGGTACTACCGGGCAAACAGGAACAACTGGTCAAACCGGTCCAACGGGACATACTGGACATAGTGGTAGCACCGGTCATACAGGTACAACAGGTCAAACCGGTCCAACAGGACATACTGGACATAGTGGTAGCACCGGTCATACAGGTACAACAGGTCAGACAGGTCCAACTGGACATACTGGACATAGTGGTAGCACAGGTCATACAGGACATACTGGAATAACCGGTCCAACGGGTCATACAGGTACAACAGGTTCTACAGGTACAACGGGTTCTACAGGTACAACAGGTACAACCGGTCATTCAGGTTCAACTGGTCAGAGCGGTCAGACTGGACAAACAGGTACAACTGGACGAACTGGACAAACCGGGTTTACAGGCCATACCGGTCCAACGGGTTTAACGGGTCATACAGGTACAACAGGTCATACTGGTACAACAGGTCATACTGGTACAACAGGTCAAACCGGTCATAGTGGACCAACAGGTCACACCGGGTCTACGGGTACAACTGGATCTACGGGTCATACAGGTCCTACGGGACATACTGGTTCAACGGGTTTCACTGGGCAAACTGGAACAACCGGTCCTACGGGACATACAGGACACACTGGCTCTACAGGTCACACTGGAACAACTGGTCCTACAGGACATACGGGACATACCGGGCATACGGGTCATAGTGGTCATACAGGAACGACAGGTCCAACTGGTCACACCGGTCACACCGGTTCAACTGGTCACACTGGAACGACCGGACCAACAGGACACACTGGTCATACCGGTCATACAGGTCACACTGGACACACTGGACATACAGGTTATACAGGACCACCCGGACCTTTAATCACCACTACCATGGCAACATCCGGTAACTTGGCAGCAGGAGCAACTGGATTATTCAGTATCAGTGCAAGTGGAAATAACATATACATTACAGCCAACGCATATATTACAATCAGTGATTCGTCCAATAAAACAGCCTATTTCCAAGTATTAGACATTGACCCTTTCTACAATTTAATCGTCATACGCAATGTAGGAACCGAGACATCATATTGGGGACCGAACTCACATGTAGCATTGGTTGGACCGGTCGGTTCTACAGGTTCGACTGGATGCACCGGACCAAACGTATTTACGATAAGCGGAACTGATATTAGTTATACTAATGGTACAACCACGTTATCACACTTACAAGTAAATACGACCGATTATAACCGGTTACCAATGGGATACTTGAGTCAAACTCAAATAGGTCCGACCGGAACCGATTATACAGTAGCAAGTGGAACTAGTTTCCCAAGCAACACCGCCGGTAACTTGATTGGAAGTGTTACATTCAGTACAATTGGCCCAACTGGACCTCGTAAGGTAAGAACTCATATTAACTTGAATGTAGAAGACAGTAGTCAGTCTACAGCCAATAGTTTGTATTTGTCCTTATACGATGGATCTACTTTGGTGAACCGATATAGAAAGACTTATCGAAATGGTACTTATTCCAATTCCATTGACTTTTATCACTACAGTACATTAGACACGGAAGTATCCAAGACTTATCATTTGTACGGTTCAAGTACATCAGCAAGTATCGCCATTAGTGGCAATACAGGAACATATGATAGTACAATCACGGCTCCTCCTTCTTTCATTACAATCGAAGACGTGGGTAAAGTGTAATTAAAAAACATATTTCATAATTATATTATTGTTATAATTACGAAATTGGATTGATCCATCTTTTTAGTATGATTATTTTTGATTTTGCTCCAAATAAGCAACGCGTTTTTTCAATTCTTGGATTTCTTTTACCAAAATAGGAATAATTTGATTGTAATCTACAGATTGCATAGATTCGCCGTCTTTTTCGCCCGAAACAGCACTAGGAACATGTTCCTGGATTTCATGCGCAATAAACCCGAGTGCAGGCTTTTGATTGGATTTTAAAGTATACGAAACCGGTCGTAATTCATCTACAGTAAATTGATCGCCACTAATGGTTTGTATATTTTCTTTAAGACGATAATCGGAATCAGCACTAAATGATGTTGATGAAACACCACCGTCTTGAAAGATTGTTATACCATATTCCGAAGTAGTCTTGTAGGGTGCAATAACAAGATTTCGATCTGGGTTTGCATCTTGATTGGCAGTTGTTCCTGACCAATATATGCAATGATCATTATTTGCAACTCTTCCACTCCATATATTTTGACTCAAATCCAACGCAAATGCTATAGCCATATTTCCTTTTGAAGCTTTTATTGTGGGAGATGAGTTACGGCCTGCCGATAGAGATGCATACAAAGCCCCATCTGTATGTGCTTTAATTACACTGCTTTCTATTAAATTGCCAGAATTGTTCCGAAATAATAATCCACGACTTCCAGTATTATTTATATTTATGCTTCCTAATACGTTTAGAGAACCGTCTATTTTTACAGTCTCACTTGATGTACCTAACTTAATTTGGTTACTGGCCGTGATTTTTGTTCCATAACCAACAGCAGTAGAGTTTTCCCAGGTAGAATTAGCATTATTGAAATCAGTCAATGCTCCTAGAAATGTATTATTCTTACAAATTCCAGTAATTGTGCGACCAGCAGATTGGCCTATGGCTACACATCTTTCTGAATTAGTAGTAAAATTTAATGCTTCGTAACCGATTGCTACAGATAAATAGGAACGAGATGCCTCTTGTAACGCTGATAAACCAATCGCTACATTTCCACGAGTATTGTCTCCACCAATAGTAGATAATTTTTTTAGACATTCATTCCCTAATGTATAATTATTCGTATCAGTCATAGATGTCGATAATGCAGTGGGTCGAGTACCAATATAAATAGTGTTAATTCGAGGAGAATAAATAGAAAGATTATTGCTGAAATCAAGTTGATTACCATTTACGGTTAACGTTCCACCAATAGTACCGTTTCCAGTTGTTGAAACCGTAGTTGCTGAAACCGTAGTTGCTGAAACCGTAGTTGCTGAAACCGTAGTTGCTGAAACCGTAGATGCTGAAATTGTTTTTATATTTTCGAAATTATGACCAGATGCATTTCCAGTTATTCTGATAAGTGATTTGGTTAAATTACCAGTTGTCCCTTCATATATTATACCGAGTTCGGTATTTGGATTTGTACCAAAACGAATACTGTTTGCTATCAAAGTATTGCCACTAACTTTTATGCTACCGTGCTCTTCAAGTAATCCACCACCAGCCCTGGTTATAATACCATTTGAACCAGTATTATTTATGTTTATACCACCTTTAACAGTTAACGTTCCACTAATATCAGTATTTCCACTAATATCAGTATTTCCATTGATCTGAACACTATTTGTATTCATGGTTGCTATAGTAGTACCACTACCAGCACTAATTCCATTTGTTCTAAAATTTATAGTACCGCCTGAAGCCAACCATACATTACTAGTATTACCACTAAACAAGCGCCCAGTTTCAGTAGTCGTGGTTTCTTGCATAACTTTTAAACCAGACGAACTAATATACCCATGTGCTTCAAGAACATCATTACTTAAAAAATTGGAAAAAGTACTCATGATTTCAACTTTCTCTGCTGATTTATCCACTTTCAAATAGTTTTTAGTTACATTTGAACTATATCCATTGCCATTGACCACTTCAAAGTCGAGGGCACCTGCTACTCTACAAAATGATGAATTTACAATTAAATGATTTGCATCTTGATCATCACTCCGAATGATATAATCATTTGTTGTGTTAATAATAGTATTATTAGTTTCGTCTCCTAAAATTTTCACAAAGGGTGTTTCCGTACCAGATGTAACTGTTTTACCAAAATAAAAACTACCGTTTGGATTCAAAAAATATACTTTATCATCATCATGGACTTTTAATTGTAGACTTAAAGGCTGTGGATTACTACCGGATTGACCTGTAAAACTAGTAAATGAACCAGTGGCTCTTTGAACAAAATTAAAGTAAGTAGAGGACGTAAATGATAATGCTTGACTATCTATACCTATTGAATAAGTATTTTCAATATTTGAATCATATAAATTAATTCTATCTCCTATATCATTATAACTCATTTGAATCGTATTTCTAGCAATTATTGCACTAGACACATCAAGGTTGCTATTAAAAGAGACATCATCGTAGACAAATAACTTACTGTTAAAGGACACGTCACCAGAAACATCAAGGTTGCTATTAAAAGAGACATCATCGTAGACAAATAACTTACTGTTAAAGGATACGTCACCAGAAACATCAAGGTTGCTATTAAAAGAGACATCATCGTAGACAAATAACTTACTATTAAAGGACACGTTTCCACTGAAATTGTGATTAGTTGCCGTATAAATGTTTGTTACATCAGTTGTAATATAACTATACCTACTGGAAAAAGTATCACTGGAACCATTTGAAAGTACAACCGTTCCAAAACGATTGATACTAATATCTTGATCTACACCATCAACGTCAATAGTATCATTGATTTTTTCTACAGTATGTTTTATAAAGGGTTGAATGCTATCTAATGTGGTAATAGTATTATCTATGGCCGCGCTATTTTTCATGGAAACAACTAATGGTTCATGCAATACACGCAAATTGCCCATAATAATAGAATCAGAAACATCAATGGTATTGGATACAAACAAGTTTTCTGTATTTACGTAATCGGAATCATAAATATTGGTAATTAATTTACCTTTTTTAGTTAGATCCATAATTAGATCAATCGTATCAGAGGCAACTGGTTCTAATTCCCCTATAAAAAAAACATTTGAAATATCGTGATGTAGTAATTCATCATTATCGGTATTGTTAATATAAACGAAACCTGGCGATCCTCCTATACCATTTTGCTGAATAATAATGCCACCAGATTGAGATTCATAAAAATCACCATCGCTTTCAACCAAACCAGACCTATATATTTCCATTGCCTGACTAGTCGATGTAACTACTGACGTTACATCTCCACCTTGAATAATATTAGTATAAACAAGAGTTGTGAATTGTGCTGTACTAGCACTAATTGTATTGGATTCTAATGAAGGAGCCGAAACACTACCAGTAGAATTCAGTGAATTCGTAACAATACCATTACCATTTATTACAGTGGTATTCCCAGTTAGTGTAAGAGAACTAGCGGCAATCTCAGTCAAATTTACACTATTAGAAGACTCATTTGTTAGTTCTAATGCTTTTTTTAATCGATTAGAAGTGAATGTAGTATTACCAATGACAATCATAGTATCCCCAGATAATGTAATTTCTTCACGAGGTGTCAATTTTAGACATTCTATTTCACCACCTTCCTTTACAGTAGATATTTCCAGTGTACCAAAAGATGGATTTAGAAAATCGACAAGTGAATTGTTATAATCAGTGAAAAACTGGTCTTCGTTATTTTCATAATTGATATGGGCATCTTCTAATTCCTCTAAGTTTTTTGCTGTGTCATTTTCAACGAACCTATATTTTACAACATCTTGGCCAATACAAGAAATATTATTTTTTACTGACAATGCAGATTTTTCATGTATTTGAAAATACCGAATCGAGTTTTTACCATCACTTGAATTATCTTGATATACCTCATCACGTGCGGATTTTATTTTACCTATTATATCAATAGTACCTTCATACACTGACTTATCACTATTGACTAATACATTACCGGAAAGAAAAGTATTTCCTTGTACAGTCAAATTGGTAGCCGATATATCTCCAGAATCAATTTTGACATGTCCTGAAAGAATTGTATTCCCATAAACAGTCAAATTTTCCGATATATCAAATGTTGTAGCAGAAATATCACCTGTATATTGATTATGTCCTGAAAAAGTATTATTTCCTGAAAAAGTATTATTTCCGATAAAAGTATTGTCATTTGCAGCACCTACATTTACTGTAGTATTGATATCAGAGATTTGTTGCTGTACATCACCTGAAATATTTTGTAAAAACGATAAAAGTTCGTTCGACAAAGTGATAATATTGTCGTTATAATTAAAAACAATACTACTGGAAGATAAATCCAAAGTATCCGTTCCATCCATAACAATACTTTTCATATGTGCAGCATTTTTTAACTGAATTGAATCTCCATAAATTGCTCCATTCAATGAAATATCGCCACTTATTGTAACTGTATGATCTGTGTTGACTGCATCCAAGCCTATTGTTATGTTGTTTTTTACCAATAATGTTTCGTTTTCTGAGGAAGACCCGATCGTCACAGTATCACTGACAAATAATGTTCCGTTTAATTTAATATTACCATTGAGAGAAATATCTTTATACGCATTAATATCACCATAAACATGAATATCTTGATCGAAAATAGCATCCCCACTTAAAGTCAAGTGATTGCCACGAAAATATTCCTTTGCTACAATATCACTATAGAATGTGCTATTGCCATTAACATCCGTATTACCATCAATGGTGACATTTACTGCTGAAAAGTCATTGGTTTGAATTCGCCCACCTTCTACATTGTGTACAGTAATAAAAGAGACATCTATAGTATTTGCTACACTTATATCAGTGACATATAAGTCTTGTGTTGTACACGAAATATTGAATACACCACTTTCCCCTGATAAAGAAACCGTTTCAATATGGTTTATATTCGTCAATGAACTGTTTACATCTATAGTAGAAACCGCATGACTGGAAATAATATCATAATTATCACTTGTATCGCTATATCCAGATTCAATGCGATCCAATACAACCAATCCGGTTTGTTTACCATTATCATTTAATTCATTGAAATTGAGAGAAACTACATCGCGTACTCCAGTAGAACGAAAACTGAGTTTACCTTGATCAATATGACTTACTTTGACAAAACCATCCTGCAATGCAGTATTGCCAATTGATTGATTGTAGAAATAAAGGCCTTCCCCGCCTGATGTAGTTTTACCATGATTAATGTAAACATGAGAAACATCTGTACCACGAAGGTTTAAAAAAATATTATTGCTATCTAATATTTGATTTTCCAATGATACATTATGTCTGTCTCCAATATAGAGATTTCCCGTAATAAATAGATCATTATCTACCACTAAACTAGTATCTTTCAAACTTTTACTCTCCACTTCAAAACCATCCGTAAAAAAAGAATTCGGTTCGGTCCCTTCGTAATCACGAATGCGCAATACTGGTTTAGATGTAGAATATTGTTTCCAATAAATTCCTCTAGATGATTCTACTGATATATCGTTTGTATTCATGATGTCATTGAACTGACTCTCCCCACCCACTGATAAATTACCATTCATACTCAAGTCTCCATTTAGATTCAATTTACCATCTAATGTAAGTTCACCCATTACATGTAAATTCCCTTCCATAGTAGAATCTTGCTTCACCAATAAAATACTTTCTAAAGTCGTATTTCCTAATACACGGAATGCTTCTTTGGATATCCAATCTTTATCTACAGTAAACTCTACATTGGATGCATCGTATATGAAATTCGCACTAGAATCGGGGAAAAACCATTGAAGTGCCCCCATACTGGTATCCAGTAGAAGTACGCCTTGGTTTTTGTCAACATTTTGTACTAATGTACTTTTTACTTTCGTTTGACCCGAAAAAACGTGAATAATATGATCATTGGAACCACTTATATCCAATAGAGCCACCGGATTCTCTAAATTCATTCCTAATCCTTGTGGTGTACTGTCCAAAAAACGACGTGCATTTTCATTTTCGCCAATATAAACACGATTTGCCACATATAAATCATTTCCTACAGTAACTGTATCGTTTACATGTACATTGGCATTGAGAGAACAGTCTTCCGATACAAACAGTTCTCCACTTATTGTAAATGTACCTTTGTATGCTTCACGCATAACAAAGTCATCCGTTACGATGGAATTGACATTTAAATTATTGATACCATCAAATTGCTTAATGCCTCCTGCACGTTTCCAAGACATTGGTTGATTTTTAAAGAATAGTATATTTTAATTTATATACTATTGTTATTTAATATATTCTGTTGAAAAGAACCCCCTTCATCTGTACACTATTTTTCTTAGTATTTCTCTCTATAGTCTTTGGTGGTTAACTCCTAAATAGAGTCTACTCTTGTAGAAGAATAACATTTAATGGATTGTTCTACTTTTTTTCTTTTTGGTTTGTTTGGTTTGTTTGGTTTTATGTTGCTTGTTTTGCCTGTTTGTTTTGGATTTACGACTATTTGTATTCGGTTTATACGGAGTTTTACGGTATATTTTATGACGCTGATAACCTTTACGTGTGAATTGATTGGGAAAATACACAAAGGCTTTTCCTAAGGCAGTTCTACCTTTTATGGATTGTACTGTAGAAAACTTGCGAGTAGTTGCATTGTTAGAACGATATTGCTGTTGAAATCGTTGTGGCATTTTTGTTTGTTTACCAAATAATTTGGGTTTTTTATAAAATGTATGTACAAAAAAATTCACCTTCTTTGTTTTTGTGTAGTATTTCGAGATTTTGATATTTTTTTTCTTGTTTTCTTTTTCAACCCTTTTTTTACGTACTTTTTGATGTCTTTTTCTTTTGATAATATTTGTTTTACAATATCTTGATAAAAAGAACGGAATTCGGGTAATCTAGAGCGCATTTGTCTCGGTGTGAACCATTGTATTTGGATTTTTTCAAATAATTTTGTTTTGTTCAATACATTGCGGTTCATGCGATCCCATAGAAATCGGTGATTTTGATTATAGTAAGTCGGTAAATTTGGGTCGTATTTCAATGGGAATATATGGACGTGATAATCATTATGCGATATTTCGTATGGTTTTCCGTACTTTTTG
>Ga0209534_10001103_pt1 | contig 28999 bp, 28 predicted proteins | sample COG_07_FD_184751 | JGI IMG/M metagenome (GOLD analysis project Ga0209534, IMG submission 184751) | Pelagic Microbial community sample from North Sea - COGITO 998_met_07 (SPAdes) (version 2) | ecosystem: Environmental > Aquatic > Marine > Neritic zone/Coastal water | place: Helgoland, sampling...
AAATATCCTGGTGAGGCATATTCTTTAGCAGTTTCAGAATTATCCAAATTAGATTGAAGTTATAAATGTAAATAACCTGGTAAAGGTCACTCACTAATTGCTGCCATTTATTCCCCTCACACTCCACCTTAATTATTCACTGAATTAAGACACCATTTGACCGTCAAACGTGGTTAAATATTGGTGATGTAATGCTTTTAGGTAGTAGTTAATACTAAATAAACTTTCGTCAATTCTAGGGCGAGTTTGAGTGTCTGCTATCGACCCAAAGCGGACATTCAAATATAAGTATACTTAATAATGGATACATAAATAGTAAAAGATTGATTTGATCAAAATTAATCACTTAATAGGATTAATAAACATTGAAGTAATTAATCAGTTCCAGCAATAATACGGTTAAGCAAGGCTTTTGTTTTTCGAATACCTTCAAACTCACTGAGATTGTCCCCCTCATACTCAATACCTAAATACCCTGTGTATCCGGCGTTTGCCACGATTTTTAACAGTCTGTCAAAATCTATATCTGGTTCATTACCATTTTCATCAAAATTAAAAGATTTAACACTGACGGCTTTAGCAAAAGGCATTAGCTCCTTAACGCCCACATATTTATCATATACCTCCGTTTTACTGATTGTGAAGTTTCCGAAATCCGGCAAAGTCCCAACGCGACGATGATTTGCCGTCTCCATTACAGAAGCCAACCATTTACCATTACTTGAGATGCCACCATGATTTTCGACAATAACATTAATGTCATAAGTATCCGCATATTCGGCAAGCCTTACCAAACCCTCAGCTGCTAACTCACGTTGTTCGTCCCATGTCCCTGCACTTTGAGCATTCACTCTGATCGAATGACACCCAAGAAAAGCTGCTGCCTCTACCCATTTGTAATGTCTCTCAATAGATTGTGTACGTTCTTCAGGATTAGGATCACCAAGTGCACCTTCAGCATCGCACATTATGAGTAGACTTTTCACACCCTCACCATCAGCTCGTGTTTTCATTTCTGATAAATATTTCTTATCACGGGCTTGATTAAAGAAAAATACATTAACATATTCAACAGCACCAATATCAAATTTGCGTCTTGCTGTTTGAGCAAAATCAAGGTTAGTTAAATCGCCTTTAAGGTACCGGCCTAAGCCCTCCCTGTAGGCTAATCTTTTATCGGTATCATTCGCAAAATTTGTTCTATTTGGACCAAATAAATGTCGATGTATTGACCATTCTGCAAGTGAAATTTGAAATTTAGGCATCACTTGTGTTTCTTCACTCATGCTACATCCTGAAAATGCCATTGCAGCTCCTGCGGCTGCAAACGATAAGCCTGATTTGTTAATGAACTGTCGTCGCGAGTAAAAGTCAGTCATTCTATATTCTCCTATCATTTGTATTTTATGAACATTATATGAAACATAAAATCAGTTAATAAAACTTAGATTTTCCATTTCAGAGTTAGTCAATATGCGGTTAAAAATTGCCACTCCATCTATAAAAATATCGATAGAACCATGTTCAAGTCCATCTTCATCCAACCCAAGTGCCCGACCGAATGTGAAGGGGGCTCCATCCAATAATTCAATATCAATTTTTGATCCTATCTGCTGCCACTCATTTTCAGTAAATTGTTCTAATTTAGTAATAACTTTATCCCCGGAAACTATTTTTTTTAGCAGTGGAACATCAATTACTTTTCCATGGGATACCTCCTCTTCAACTGCGAGAGCAAGGATGGATTTATCTTCCCGTAAGATATCAAATAAAACTCTAAATTTCTTACTATTGGCGTCACCTTTTTGGCTATATTCAATTTTATTTTCATTGAGATCAACCCATAACCCATGTTCTTTTATAGTAGAATGGTGAAAATCATATCCATTATATTTAATGAGAAACGAGCGAGGTGAATAAAGAGGTTGAGAAAATGAAAGAGGATTTGCTAACGGAATTTCTTCATTTTGCATAACGTCTTCAGTGACAGGATCCGCCAGCTTATATTGAGTAGACTTTCCATTTAAGTAAGCTGTAACATTCTTATTTTTTGGATCAAAACTCATGGCAATCGCAACCCAATCACCGTTTTTAAATGGTTTACCGTCTATAGCCCTTATTCTTGCATATTGCGCGCCATCAACATTTGATTGGGGGTAACTCGCCGCACCCGTTGATGACACGTGTCCAATGACACCTTTCTGATTAAATAGACCTGCGAATAATGCAGCTTGCCTTCGCCCAGCATATTTATTCCAACCGCCCTCATCCCAAATTCCAGCAACCATATGACGGTTTCCTTCAAATTTAACCCAAGCAATCATAGTAAATGGCTTTAAGCCATTTAAATCTAACAATGTACCGTCGAATTCTTTTCTTGGGACTTCACCATAAATATAACCTTGATTAAATCTAATAGCGTTTTGAAAAGGGCCGCTATTATCAAATTCAACCATTGACGGCTCTTCTTTATAAGGCCAATCTTTTATTGTATATCGTTTAGGATCACCGATCTGTCTTAAGAATAACGGAAATGACCGATTAATAATGTTGCTGTCATAATAAGATTTCCATCTAGCACCGTCAGATTTTTTAAAATCCCAAAACGCTACTAAACCCTGAGTCTGAGTTACTTTCTCTATATTGGATACTTCAGAATTTGAACGCGCAATAGAGAGCTGCGAAGAAAATAAAAATGTTAATATTATTAATCGAAACATTATTTTATAACCTAAGAAATTGATATAAGCTCATGTAAACCATTAATGTAATCGGTTACATTATTCTTGGCAAGTATATTAATTTTGTGTATTTTCAATTGTACTTACTTAAACTATTCGCAAAAAGGTTGTAAAAATGATCAATAAATTGAACGCTAATTTTATTATCGCAATTTTGGTTTTGAGTGGCTTGAGCACACCCATATTAACCCATGCACAGGAACCCGAAGAGAAGAAGCCAAACATCATCTATATTCTAACTGATGATCAAAGATATGATGAACTTGGGTTCATGAACTCACTTCTAGATACGCCAAATATGGATGCTATCGCTAAAGAAGGAGTGCATTTTAAAAATGCATTTGTCACAACTGCCCTATGTTCTCCAAGTCGGGCGACAATATTAACAGGTCAATATGCAAATACACATGGTGTCGTTGATAACAATGCACCAATTCGTGAAGGCACTATATTTTTTCCGAGTTATTTACAAAAAGCTGGATATAAAACCGGGTTCATAGGTAAATGGCATATGGGCGCTGAAGGGGATCAGCCGCAACCCGGATTTGATAAATGGGTCAGTTTTGCAGGTCAGGGAAATTATTATCCCGAATTGGGTGATGGCAACATCGCGCAACTGAATATTGATGGTGAACATGTAAATCAAAAAGGTTATGTAACAGACGAGCTAACGGATTATGCGTTAGGATGGTTGGATAGTCTTGATAAAGACAAACCGTTCTTCCTTTATTTTTCACATAAAGCAGTGCACGCGGATTTCGAACCGGCGGAACGTCACATAAATCAATATGCGGATAAAACGGTGAAACTACCGGACAACATGGCAAATACCACGGAAAATTATGCCGGAAAACCTAGATGGGTTAAAGATCAGCGTAGCAGTTGGCACGGCGTTGATTTTCCATATCACAGTACCCTTAATGTCGGTGAATATAAAATGCGTTATCACCGAACACTGAGCGCCGTTGATGACAGCATTGGCCGGGTGCAACAGTGGTTAGCGGACAATGGGTTGGCCGAAAATACTATTGTTATGCTGATGGGCGATAATGGCTTTTTGTTTGGTGAACATGGTTTGATTGACAAAAGAAATGCTTATGAAGAAAGCATGCGTGTACCACTTCTCGCCATGGGGCCGGGGTTTGAGCGAGGCAAAGTAGTTGCAGAGGTTGTTGCTAATCTTGATATCGCGCCAACAATGCTTGATCTCGCTGGTATTGATGCTCCAGGCCAGTTCCAGGGCCGAAGTTTTAAGGATTTAGCTAGTGGCGAAGAGTTAAGTGAACCCTGGAATAATGAATTTGCCTATGAATATTTTTGGGAATATGATTTTCCGCAGACTCCTACTACATTTGCGTTGAGAACCAATCGTTATAAGCTTATCCAATATCATGGAATCTGGGACCGGGAAGAACTATATGACATGATTAATGATCCACAGGAAATGCATAATCTCATTGATGACCCTGATCTGATTGAAGTCAAAGTTAATCTACGAAAAAGGATTTATGCACTTATGAAAAATCCACGTGGTGAGCATGCGGTTCCTTATACTGAACGTAAACATCGGGGAGCTACATTTAGAAATATGAACTCCATTGAAGCCGCAAACTTCCCAAAAGAATGGCTGAGAACCGGTGATGAAGGGGACCTTCGAGAACTCAATTATGATGATAGTCGCGAAAAATACGAATTGCTTAAAATGATGCAACAGTCCAAAGAATAACAGATTGTCGATGTGATCGTCTACTTATAATCGATTTCTGACTTAGATCTAAATTGCTAGGTTGCTCAATGTCCGCTTTGGGTATATAGCAATCGTTCGAATTTCATCAAAACAATTCCCAATCTTGCCATTGTCTATATTTGGTGGTATCTGCTATCTGATCGATACGTTACCGGGTTGAATAAACTATAGGTCGTTGGGGAATAAGGACCAAAAGTGCGCTTAAAACATTGCCATAATTTTCACGATTTCAGAACGCTTGCAAAAAAGCGACTTCCTGGGCCTATTTTTAACTATATTGACGGTGCTGCTGACGATGAATTGACTTATCGCCGCAACTGGCAAAGTTTCGATGATTGCGATCTTGTGCCTAATGTCCTCAGAGACGTAAAAGAAATTGATATGTCTGTCAGTGTAATGGGACAAAAATTAGATATGCCTATTTACTGTTCACCGACAGCCTTGCAGCGTATTTTTCACCATGAAGGCGAGTTTGCGGTAGCGGGAGCGGCAGAAAAATTTGGCACTATGTTCGGCGTTTCTTCACTTGGGACAGTTAGTTTGCAGGATATAAAAGCAAAACATAGCAATCCTCAAGCGTATCAATTTTATTTTCATAAAGACCGGGGCTTAAACCGTGCGATGTTACAAAAAGCTAAGGAAATTGGCATTGATATTATGATGTTAACGGTCGATACCATTACAGGCGGCAACAGGGAACGAGATTTGAGAACTGGATTTTCTATACCCTTTCAGTTAACGCCGGCTAGCTTACTTCAGTTTATACTGAAACCCAAATGGGGAGTTAATTATATTACCCATGAAAAATTTACTCTACCACAGCTTGATAGTCATGTTGATATGAGCGGTGGCGCCATGTCGATAGGTAAGTATTTTACTGAAATGCTTGACCCATCCATGGCATGGGATGACGTTGCCGAAATGGTCAAATTCTGGGACGGGGAATTTTGTCTCAAAGGAATTATGAGTGTTGAGGATGCGAGGAAAGCAGTTGATATAGGTTGTACAGGTATTATTATTTCAAATCATGGTGGACGTCAGCTCGATGGCAGCAGAAGCCCATTTGATCAACTCGCTGAAATTGTCGATGCTGTTGGTGATGATATTGATGTCATAATGGATAGCGGTATTCAACGTGGTACTCATGTTCTTAAAGCGCTCTCTCTTGGCGCAAAAGCAGTGGGTGGTGGTAGATTTTACTTATTTCCTCTCGCAGCTGCTGGACAAAAAGGCGTTGAGCGAGCTCTCAACTTAATGCGTAGTGAAATTGAGAGGGGGATGATGTTGATGGGGTGTCGTTCTATTAGCGAGTTAACTCGAAAGAACCTTAAATTTAGATAGAGATTAGCAGCAGGTTTTTCTTAAAAGCAGTAAAATTATTCTATGATAGACCTCTGTTTTTTGGACAATTACATAAATTTACCAAATAAATTTAAATCGCAAACAAATCTTTTCAAAAAAATATATTTAATAATCTAATGTAATTTTGTGCATCATGGCACCTTCTAAAAACACATATTCACCATGTTTCTTACAATTCTCACAATTCCCATTGACTTTGGCTTTAGCCCCAGTGGGTAGCGTAATACTTAGAGTTTTTCCGGATTTTTCAATCAGGATTTCGCCCAATGGAGTAACAACGGTTCCAGAGAAATACTCTTTACCTATATATTTAGGTTCGATAGTAAGCATCTGGTCTTCAAAACCATCTTTACCCCAAGATACCCCTAAAACACTATCATGTACCCATACCATTCCAACTGCGCCCCATCCGTGCGAGCCAGAAGGGTCTATGGGTTGCGCAGTATTGATCACATTAGGAGCTAAATCTATATCCTCGTGACGTACAAAATACTCAGGAAGCGGGCCACCAAAAGGCCCTTGCAGTAGTTTTGGTGTAGAATTGTTGAGCGATCCTGGCAGATAAGGACCCATGCGCCATTTTAAATGGGCTATTGCCCTTTCTCCCATGCCGTTAAATCGATAAAGGATTATGGAGCAAAACTTAGAAATTTTCCTTTTCCTACTCTGCTTTCCTGAGAATGGGCCAATGTAAGATAACGAAGGTCAATATTGCCAGTCCAACTTTCCGCAATTAAGGCGCGTAAGCGGGTGTCTTCAAGCCACTGACCATCTTCACGACCCGGGGTATCGACATAAACATCGCTCATGGTTACTTCTGCATGAATTTTCGATAGTGTGATAATCTGATCAATGATTTCATCATTTGCGTCAAAACTACCTCGCCAATCAACCGGATACTGAGATTTTACGATCCCGAGTTTATGTAAAGTTATTGAGGTGTCTTCTACTGCGGTAAAATGAACTGTAATGTACCTTTCCGTGCGCTCCTCTGGAATTTCAATAATTTCATGCTTATTCCCAGAAGTAATATACCTATCCCCGTAAAATTGTCCCACAACACCATCTGTTTTTATCCAGCCTGTTTCTGCGTTTACATGATGACTGCCGTCAAGAAGAGATACATTTAATTCTCCATAACCAAATGATAAAGCAACACCTGGCTTATCGCTTTCTACTTCGAATGATGGATAGCCATGTATTGGAACGTGAAAATCATATGTAACAAAAGCAGTTTGACCGGCTTTTAATGAAAATTGTGCCGAGCCGGCTTTTAATAATTTTTCAAATTGAGAGGCGAGCGACGGTTTAGGATTGTAGGCTGCCTGATTCATATAAGCAGGAAAACGAACATCGTTTCTTAAATTATATTCACTCAATTTAAACTCTGCAGGATATTCTATCATGCCCGCCGCAATTAAGCTTTGTACGGCTTTGAATTCTTCACGCTGTGCTTTTGGATAAATATCATGGGACATTGTCCAAGGACCGTTTTCTACATCCACGGCATTTCTCCAATCAAGCGGCTCATGCATTTGTGAACCATCTATGATCAACGGAAACCGAATTCTTAAACCACCTGTGACACCGATAATTTGTTGTTCGTGCTCAGTAAAATGTTGTGCTTTAGCGGCTTTCCAACCACTTTGTAATTCGGGGACGTCGGGCGCAAAAAACATCATTCCAGCACGACGAATTTCATCGCGCTGAAAGTTTTTAATATCACCCCAATTATGATGCAGGACCAAAATTTCATTTTCGCCTTGTTGCAAATACTTTGAAAGGTGAATTTCTTCTGGTCGAACTTTACTTGGGTGATACCGTGTCACTTTGCGGCGTATAATTTTACCATTGATATAAAGCCGTGCAGTGGCGTCGGCTGTAAAATAAGCTTTAATTTCATGATCACCGTTATATTCAAAATGGTTTCTAAAATATGTAAATCGATTGGTTGCGTCCGAAGCGACATCGGGATGCCATATCCATTGTGCCTGGTCCCAACTTAAAGGGTTTTTGCTACGGTCGTTTACGCAAGAATTTAAAGATACCATACAAATAAATATAAATCCCCATATCTTGATCATTCGGGAATCAACTGCGTGTATCTCATTTCTAAGGAATTTTTTTATTTTTCTTTTATTCATAATAACTTACTTATGATTTAGAGTGCTTTTCGTTCCATTCGGTCACATATTTACTTAATGACGCTGAACGAAAGGGCTTGGCTATTGTCATACTCTCTTTATTATTATTGTTTTGCCATTGAGTTAATAAAAAACAACCACCCACTATACCGCTCACGTTTGAATTTATATAAATTTTTTGTTTTGGTCTCAAGGCGGCTAACACTGAACAAAGTAGTTTATTCTTTGCAAAACTGCCCTCGACAATAATGTTATTTCTACTTTGCAATGAGGTTAAAAGTCTATCTAGCATCAAAGCTGAATAAACGGTCGCCAAGGCTTTGCCATTTTTAGGATGCCCGATTATTTTTCCTTCAATATTTGAATAAGGTCCGCACCCCATAGCAAAAGTGGGAAAAGCCATAACTGATGATGAAAATATGTCATCAATATCTTCTTCGTTACACTCATCCTTAACGGAAGATCCCGTTAATGAACAGATAGTGTCAAATTCCCGCCCACCCATATATCTTGCTGTACAGATAGGATGGCCCAAAACATCGATATTGGCTAGCATGTCCTTTTTTTCATCAAGGATATGAAGTGGCGTTTGCGGGGACATAATGATCGCCCAAGTACCTGAAGAAATAACCGTGGGGGGCGAGTTTATGTCAGTATGTAAATAAGGAATATATGCCGCATTGCTATCATGCACACCAGGATATATTTGGCAACGATCAGGAAGACCCATTAATTGTGCTATTTCAGGTTTTATTTCTCCTATTGGTTTAAATCCAGAAACAATTTCTGGCAACATATTCGTAATATCTATGTTTTCTACAAGGTTGGAAAAATCGTTTGCACGATGGTCCCACAAATCTGTATGACAGCCAATTGATGTCATTTCAGTCGTCGCAATGCCAGACAAACGCCATGACCAATAATTGGGATAAAAAAGAAGGGTTGCTTTTTTCTTTTTCTTTTCGTCAAGCATTTTTAATTGCCAAAACAGTTGCTTACCCAAATTTAAACCAGCGGGCAAGCTAGGCGAAAAGCTTTCATTAAAAGGCGGCCGAAAGGAGTTATATTCTGATATCTCACTCGGATAGTCATCAAATTCATAATCCATTACCGGCAAAAGAAGCTCGTCACCTTCAAGATCAACGAAGGCCGCAGTTGCACCGTGCGTTGATATGCTAATAGCTTCAATCTGATATTTTTGTGAAAATTGACGAACAGATTTTATGAACCATTGCCATATGGCATCGATGTCAATGCTTAAATAGGGCTTGCGATATACGCTTTTGTTTTTCTTTCTAACAATATCCAGTTGACTACCTTGATTATCAACGACGACCAATTTTATATTGGTTTTGCCAACATCAAAAATAAGCGTACAATTTTGCTTCATGTTTATTCATCTTTCGCTTTGGGTAGGAAAAAAACTAATGAGATAGCAGCGATAAAATAAATTACGGTTAGTATTAGGATATTTACTTTGAAAGTTTCTTGCTCACCCGTTGTATAAGCTTTAACCGCCACAATAAATCCGGCAAGTAAAGAGAGGACAGCAACACTCTTAAGTATAGTTTGTAGCAAAGATGATGGAGTTTTTTGGAAATTTTCTTCAGCGGTTTGCAGATAATTTTTTTCTTCACGTTTACGGTCATTTTCTAATTTGTTTATTTTGTCTGCAACCAAACGATCAACATTCCCTGCTCCAGCTATTTTTGAAAGCATAGGGTATAAGATCACGGCTGTGGCCCATGCCGGAACAAATAAAAATAAAATATGCAAATCAAACCCATATGAACATAAACCAGCAATAGAAACGGAAATGATCCAAGTGATTATAGCAGGAGTATTAATCTTATTGTCATTAATCTGGCGCCAATATCTGACAATATTTATTTTTTCCAATATATAATGTTCTGCTATTATAATCCCGCCTGTTGGGGCTAAAACCAATGCCATTATACCTAAATAATCAAGCAGCCCAGTAAATACAAATGGGAAGCATGCGATAATTGTCGTGATTACGCCGACAAATAAGGTGACTTTTTCTCTGGACCATTTTGGGTTTAACGATTGAAAGGCCAGGCCCGCGCGGTAAATTGTTGGATTTGATGTCGTCCATCCAGCGATAATAACTGCGAGTATACCGGCGCTTCCCAACGCCTGATAAGCAACTTCACCAGCATCAAGACTGGTTAACGCTTTGTCGAGTATCATCGCAGCGCCGGCTCCCATTATTCCTGCTGCGAGCCATGCTGCAAAATGACCAATGAACATTCCAAGAGCAGAATACCAAGCATAGGATGTTTTTCTGGCAAACCGTAATATTGTCATATCACCTAGTGCACCATGGAAAGCTAAATTTGCCCCCCATGCAATGGCTACAACATGCCAAATATTCATTTCAGTACCCATATCTTTCCAAATGCTTAACTGGGCAAGCGAAAGAAAGTCAGCAGCATTATTTATGCTAGAGACTTCAGGTGTACCGTTAATAAGAGTAGGCGTTAATGCCAAAGCCCCGATGAAGAACATTGAAATCATCCAAGGGGCTGATACTTCAGCAAAACGGGCAACAAATGAAAACCCTCGCACGGCTGAATAAGCTATAAATGCGCCAACACCTATTGCAACTAACACGAATGCCAAGCTATTCGGATACCAATTAACTTGTGGTGGAATATCAAATAATATTCTAACCGCACTAGCGGAAACGGTAATCATTGCACCAGCAAGAATGCACATTAAAACGCCATTTACGATACTGTAAAATTTAATAAATACTGGACCAGCGATTTTTTCAAGATATGCATAAAGGGTGAGCCGTGTATCAGTTGCTATAGGGCCACAAATGAATACCCATGTTAACACTGCAAGTGTATTTCCAAGTATTAAACCTTGTATAACTTCAAGAGCATCAACACCCCAGGCGACAAACATAGCACCGATAACAAATTCAGTGCCCGCCACATGTTCGCCAGCATAACTTGCGGCAAAATACCTGGCTGGCTTCAAGCTTTCCGGCGCAACCGGAACACGGTCGAATTCACTCATTCCCTCTTTCTCCTTGAATTTAATATCTTCATATTAACTTGAATGATCAATTTTGCAAGATATTGATTGATTTTGATCATTTTGGATATTATGTTTAAAAAAACTAGGAGTAATATAATGGCTAATCAGCTAGAAAGTCTATGGAATGATACCGTCGCATCATCTATGAGTGATGCAGAGCTTCTTCAGTATCGTTCTAATTTATTAGGGTCAGATCTTAGAATTACTAATTATGGTGGAGGTAACACGTCTGCCAAGATCTACGAAAAAGACCCGCTTACGAATTTAGAAACAGAAATATTATGGGTTAAAGGTTCCGGCGGCGATCTTGGTTCAATTGGACTGGACGGGTTTTCTACACTTTACATGGATAAACTAAAACAGCTTGAAGAATTATACCGTGGTGTAGAATATGAAGATGAAATGGTAGCATATCTTCCACACTGCACATATAATCTTAATCCAAGAGCGGCCAGTATTGACACACCGCTACATACATACATTCCACACCGTCATGTTGACCATATGCATCCAGATTCAGTTATTGCGATAGCGTGCACTAAAAACTCAAAAGCATTAACGGATACTATATTTGCTGGTAAAATCGGATGGTTACCATGGCAACGGCCAGGTTACGATTTGGGTCTAAAGTTGGGTGAAATTTCCAGAAATAATCCAGAGCTGGATGGCGTAGTTCTAGCAGGGCATGGGCTTTTTACTTGGGCAGGAACATCGAAAGATTGTTATCTTAAAACACTTGAAATAATAAATATGGCGGATAGTTGGTTATCCAAAAATAATCAAAAAACTGCTTTTGGCGGCGCATTATATAACGCACCTTTAGATGAGAACACACGTCAAACTATTGCTGCCAAGCTAATGCCTATTATTCGCGGAAAAATTTCAAAAACACAAATGAAATTAGGACATTATAACTATTCAGATGAAATTTTGGAATTTGTAAACTCAAAACTTGTTAAGCCCCTTGCTGCACTAGGTACGTCATGTCCTGATCATTTCTTGCGTACAAAAATCAGACCACTCGTGTTAGATTTTAAACCTGATGCGGACGATCTTGAACGCGAATTAAACCGTGTTATCGAAACACTTGATGAGGAATTGGAAGAGTATCGCCAAGATTATGCCACTTATTATAATAATTCAAAAAGATCAGACAGTCCTGCCATGCGTGATCCAAATGCTGTTGTATATCTAATCCCCGGCGTAGGCATGTTTACTTTCGCAAAAGATAAGGCGACTGCGCGCATTGCCGGTGAATTTTATATCAACGCAGTTAATGTTATGCGCGATGCGAGTGGCGTCGATACATATATTGGACTTGATGAACAAGAAGCTTTCGATATTGAGTATTGGTTATTAGAAGAAGCTAAGCTTCAAAGAATGCCAAAACCAAAACATCTAGCTGGTCGAGTTGCTTTTGTAACAGGCGGTGCGGGTGGCATTGGTTCAGCCACCGCGAAAAGATTACTTGAAGATGGTTCATGCGTTATGCTTGCAGATATCGATGAAGAGGCGCTGAAAAAAGTATCAAAATCATTATCAGATCAATTTTCTAAAGATGCCGTTTATTATACAGTCTGTGATGTTACTGATGAAGATAGTGTGAAGGCAGGGATAAATAAAACAGCACGTATTTTTGGTGGGTTGGATATATTGATATCCAATGCTGGCATTGCAAGTTCAGCACCGCTTGAGGATACGTCATTAAATCTTTGGTCAAAAAATATCGATATTCTAACAACTGGTTATTTTCTGGTAACGCGTGAGGCATTCAAGGTGATGAAGGTACAAGATATCGGCGGTTCCATTGTTTTTGTGGCGAGCAAGAATGGACTGGTTGCCTCTGCAAATGCATCTGCTTATTGCACGGCTAAGGGTGCTGAAATCCATCTTTCTCGTGCCGTCGCCCTTGAAGGTGCGCCTATGGGTATACGCTGTAATGTGGTAAATCCGGACGCTGTTTTGCGGGGTTCAAAAATCTGGACAGGTGACTGGCGTAAAGAGCGCGCTGATGCTTACAATATGGGCGAAGATGAATTGGAAGAACATTATAGAAAACGTAGTATGTTAAAAAGAAATGTGTTTCCAGAAGATATCGCAGAAGCAATTTATTTTCTCGCCTCTGATTTATCCAATAAATCAACCGGTAATATCATCAATGTAGATGCTGGACATGCTCCTTCATTCACAAGATAATGCATAGCCTGCCCCCTTTGCGGAGAGATAAATGTCAGAGATTATAAATACAGAATATATTAATTCTTTAAACTCATCACAAATAGATACCCTCAATCGTGACTACGACTATTTAGGTGAGAAATTATTAAGACGAAATATTAGTGTTGAGGAATTAACGGATAAAGCGTCTGCCTTTTCCGTAGCAGTTCCAAGTTGGGGTGTTGGCACCGGCGGCACTCGATTTGCCAGATTTCCCGGGCAAGCAGAACCGCGAAATATATTTGAGAAAATTGATGATTGCTCGATTATAAATACACTGGTTCGTATTACCCCGGAAATCTCTCCACATTTTCCGTGGGATGTCGTGGATGATATGGCCGCAGTTAAAGAACATGCAGCAACGCACAGCTTAAATTTTGCATCAGTTAATTCAAACACGTTTCAGGACCAGCCGGATCAGAAACATTCTTTTAAATATGGAAGTTTAACCAATACTAATGAAAAAACCCGTGAGCTTGCCATTCAACATAACCTCGATTGCATAGAGTGGGGCAAACAAATTGGATCAAAAGTGATAACGGTGTGGATCGGTGACGGCAGTAATTTTCCTGGACAACAGAATTTTACCGGTGCGCTTGAAAGATATTTATCTTCTATGAAAGTAATATACTCAGAACTTCCGGATGATTGGAAACTGTTCATTGAACACAAAATGTTTGAGCCCGCATTTTATTCAACGGTCATTCAGGATTGGGGAACAAATGTGCTTTGTGCTATGGAGTTAGGAGATAAAGCATATTCCCTTGTCGATTTGGGCCACCATGCCCCAAACGTTAATATTGAAATGATTGTTGCACGACTAATCCAGTTTAAAAAGTTAGCCGGCTTTCATTTTAATGATTCAAAATATGGTGATGACGATCTTGATTCTGGCTCAATTAACCCCTATCAGCAGTTCCTGATATTTAATGAACTCGTCGATGCTGAATTTCGAAATGCAGAAGGATTTAAACCGGATTATATGCTTGATCAATCCCATAATGTCACTGATCCGATCGAAAGTTTAATGACCTCTGCCGTCTCCGTTCAGCGTTCATTTGTTCAGGCATTAATGGTAGATCGCAAAGCATTAGCAGAGTTTCAAAACGACAATGATGCCTTAATGGCCAGTCAGACCTTAAAAGAAGCATTCGATACGGATATTACCGCAGTATTACAAATGTCCCGTTATAAAGCAGGCGGAGCGATTGATCCCATCACTTGTTACCGAGCAGCACATTACAGAGAAAAACTTGCAAAAGACAGACCAGCGTCTAAAAATTCTGGTTCAGGTATTGTTTTGTGGTGATTGATGACTGATTTACAGGATAAAAATAGCAATAGAGATGAAGATGATAAATTATTCATACATGATCGTTGGAGTAAAATATTAAAACTGATCAGCGCCGACAATGTTACATCCATCGAAAGTCTTTCTGATAAATTAAATGTATCGCATGCTACTATTAGAAGGGACTTGAATAAGCTTGATGAAATACAGCAGTTAAAAAGAGTGCGCGGTGGCGCTATTGCCTTAAATAATAACCAAAGAGAATTTCATAGTCTAGTTGGACAAGCGGTCCATTCTAAAAGTTCTGTTTCAAACGCAGTCGCAAAAGAAAAGATTGGAATAAAAGCGGCCGCATTACTCGAAGACGGTGAAGCAATAATTATCGACGGTGGTACAACCACAGTTCAGCTCGCTAAGGCCATCAATACAAAAAATCTTAATATATTAACCACGTCCATTTCAATTATGAATGCCTTATTTGGTAAACCAAATATCAGAATCATGATAACAGGTGGCGAAGTTTTTCAAGAACAAAAGGTTATCTTAAACCCTTATGGTGATAGTATTATCAATAAATTTTCAGCTAGTAAAATTTTTATAGGAGCACAGGCGATAACAGAGAAAGGTCTTTTGCAAACCGATCCCCTTCTTGTCCATTATGAACAGGATTTAATTAATCGTGCAGAAGAAGTTATAGTGCTTGCGGATAGCTCTAAGTTTGAAGGAAGAGGAAGTCTCGTGGTGTGTGAATTAGGCCGCATTAATAAAGTTGTAACCGATGACCATATTAATGAAAATATTCTTAAAATGCTCACACAAAATAATATTGAAGTTATCACCGTGCCATTAAGAAAATAAATGGAGAGTTTCTAATATTTATCTTCGATTTTCCTCTAATAACTTGACCTAATCCCAAGAAGTTATTGCCTTAGCTTTCTTAAGAGGCTTCCACAGATTAATCTGTGCGGCCATCTTAGCCACTATTTTAGGGTTTTCCCTAGCCAAATTATTTGTTTCATGGGGGTCGGCTATAAGTGTTCCCCGTCAAAACCTATGAGACCATTTAAAGTATTTGCATAAGAGAGGTTTTGATCTCATCGTAATGACGTAAGGAATGAAGATGAGAACAAAATAAAATAATACGAAATCAGACAAACTATTGAAGGATAATCAATTATTGTCAACATTTGTTAGGTTTGAGAGATAAACTTTGCTTTAAATTGCTGGAGTTGCACGCCGAAACTCAATAAAATAGAATTGAATTAGAATTTTTCGGAGTAATAAAAAGGAAAAAAAATCCTTGGTATCGTTGCTACGAGGGCGAGCGAATAGGCCTTCTTTTCATAAACCGTAACAATAAAAAATTTCACACAGGTAACCACTCAAAATGCTCATCAATGGAGTTTTTAGGAATAATAAAAAGGAGCTCTACCGATTGTAAAAAGGTGGATAGAAAGGTGGATAGAGAATGGGTTATTATATTTTTATAATTTATTTATAATAACTTAATCTAAATAAGTGGTGCCCGGGGGCGGATTTGAACCACCGACACGCGGATTTTTAATCTTAGTGATACATTATTCATCATTATTCACCATTATCTATCTGAAACTGTTAGAATAAGAAAGGGCGCTGTTTCAGAGGATATAATAAAAGCTGAATTGTTACTCACTTGGTTAAAAGACAACTGGGCAGAAGAGGATATATATTTATCCCCAATTATGAATAGTAGCCCGAATTCATTGCGCCTCAAAAAAACGCTCATGTCAGCTATAAGGGTATTAGAAGATCATAAATATCTTGTCAAAAATGAAGAACCCAAAACAATTGATGGTTCAATCCGTAAAGAGACATGGAAAATAAACTATAGGTAGTTGCGAAACCTGCGATTATTGCGAATAAGTGGTATAAATTCGCAATAATCGCAATAATCGCAGGCCTAGAAGGAGGTATTCTATTGATGAGCAAGATACAGGCGTCTCATAAGTTACAAAATGTAGATAAAAACACAAAATTAGACTAAATCTGAGAGTCTGCTTTCGACCCAAAGCAGACATTCACAAGTAGCGTTTTTGACATCCGCCATTATTAATATATGTTCCCTAAAACATAAGTGAGAATGCAATGATACATCAATGATTATCTCCACCGTTTTAATTGAGGCAGATCATGACTAATAACTAACCCCAAAGTTCTGTCGATGGAACACTTACGACGCCGCCATATTTGTATTCTAGACCATTATCTATGTCTTGCTTTAAGAAAAGTGGGCCGTCAATGTCAACGAACTTACAATGTTGTCCGATAACATAGGATGGGGCCATTGAAAGGGATGTGCCAGACATGTTACCGACCATAAGGACTTTGCCGTCGCGTTTGGCCAGTTCAATGATTTTTAAAGCATCAGTTAAACCGCCGCATTTATCCAATTTAATATTGATAACGTCATAACGCCCAGCGGACACTGCATATTCTGAACTATCAAGGCAAGATTCGTCAGAACCGAGCGGTACCAGTGATTTATATCCTTCTAATTCTTCATCCTTGCCACGTGGTAGCGGCTGCTCGATCATTTCTATGCCTAATTTTTGTGCGGCGGGGGTATATTCTTTTAATTCTGCGAAGGTCCAGCCTTGGTTGACATCAACGATCAATGAGGCGTCAGGTCTGACCGCACGGATGGCTTCTAGGCGGCTGATAGGATCATCTTCGCTGAGCTTGATTTTAAGCTTTGCATATTTCGAATGTTCCAAGGCCTCGTCTGCCATTTTTTCAGGAGTATTGATGCCTACGGTGGCAACAGTTACTAAAGGTTTCGGTGTTAAATTTAAATATTGCCAGATGGTTATACCAGCTTGTTTCATTCTTAAATCCCATAAGGCACAGTCAAGGGCATTACGCGCACCACCGTAAGGCAGTAATTCTTGTACTTGATCGAATGTTATGTCATTTGAAATTGAAGACGTTACCGCTTCAAGCTCAGCAGACATTGTATCCATGTCTTCGTCATTGTAATAAATACCCATTGCTTCGCCGCGGCCTGTATGACCGTCATGGTCCAAAGTCACCCAAACGGTATCGGATGTGTTGAAAGTATAACCGGTGATGACGAATGATTTTTTATGTTCAAAGGCTCTTTTTTCAATTTTAATTTTCATTATTATTTGTCTTTTCAATAATAAGTTTAGTTTGGAAATTCTGCGATGATACGTTCGATAATTTTGTTTGTGCCTCCCCTAAGGGGATCAACGCATGGCAAATTGAGTCGATTGGATAGGGCGTAAAGATATTCATTGCGCTCATTATCATTTAAGTCGGATGTATTGACGCTAACACCGACACAATGAATGGCAGGGTTGACCTGTGCGCCGACAGTCGTTGTCAGATTAATTACGTCTTCGATGCTGGGCAGCGGGAAGTCATCCCAACCGCCAATATGGGTACGGAGAGCATGATGACAGACAATGAAGGCATCAGGTTGTGAGCCAACAAGAAGGCCCATACTTACGCCGCTGTAGCCAGGATGTAATATGCCGCCTTGCCCTTCGATGACATCCCAGTGATCATCTTCATTATCGGGAGATAAAAGCTCGGCCGCGCCAGAAATAAAATCGCCAACGACGGCGTCAATGGGAATGCCTTTACCGGCGATCATAATGCCGGTTTGACCGCTGGCACGAAAGTCGGCTTTTAAGCCTGCTTTTTTCATATCCTTTTCAACAGCGAGAGCCGTGTATTTTTTACCAATAGCACAATCAGTACCGACCATAAGGATACGCTTGCCACGGCGTTTTTTCCCAGTGCCAACGGGAATATTTTTTGGTGGAATACGAACATCAATTAATCGTGCTCCAGATTTCTGTGCCGCCGCACAAAGGCGGGGAATATCGTTTAAGCGTTTATGAACACCTGCTGCAATGTCTAAACCTGCGTTAAGGGCTTCTTCCAATGTATCCAACCATTCATCAGGAATGCCGCCGCCAATGGCTGCGGTACCGATGAGAAGTGTTTTGGCACCGGCTTCTTTCGCTTGGGCGATTGTCATCAATGGTAAATCAATAGGCAGCCCGCCACTTTTAAGTGCCAGTTGGCCCGTGCATAGTTCGGGACGCCATTTAAACATGCCAGCCCCTGTTTTTGCTTCCGTGGGGTCGGTTTCGCTACCAACGAAGATTAAGTAAGGGGCTTTTATTTCAATTTTGTTCATAATTTGTGCGCTTCCTTATTGTTTAATTGAGCGGCGGAGCCAACTTTGCCCAATAGCAACTCACATTATCACAAAAATATCTGGTAGAAAATATTGAATGCTATGCCCTGTATAATTATTTTTATTTTTCCTGATTTTAGAATGTGTATATCAATCGAGGTTATAGGGTAAATAAATGTCTGTTTTGGGTCGTTTCCAGACAACCAGCATATGACCGCTTTCGACCAAAAGCGGACATAAGGTTATTGCTACATTCTTAACTTAATATCTATGATTAAAGTATTTGATACACTAATCGAGTTCATAATTAGTTTTCTTGCTCGGTAATTTTTATTGAGTATAGCCCTTTCTAGAGAAAGTACCGAAGAGGACAATTATTTAAAGGATGAGATTTTTAACAATATAATTAAATGTAATATATAAATGCTTATTAATTTCTTAGAAAAAACAAGACTTAACTATCTAGTCGTAAAACTTTTTAAAGAGCTGTAGCGGTCTAATTAATTGATTAATAATAATATTTATTATAAAAATAAAATTATTATACTATAATTAATATGTAAAGATCCATATTGTTATGTGAATATAATTGTAAAGTGGGATGACATATATTCTTCCATTGAAGCGAATATCCACAGCTTAATCTGGCACTATGAAGCGCTTCAGGTTGTGAGTAAATATTTGAAGACAGACTGGACATTAATTGTATCTGCTGGAATGCGGTCACTGGAAACTGCTATAGGGCTAATTAATGAGACACTTCAAGATACGGACTTTAAGTCTATTGATGTTGAAAGCCTGAAGCCAGAGGCGGGTATTATTGAAGAATGGGAACGGAAAGTTGAAGAGATTGATATAAGGAATTTTCTGTTTGGGGTTGTTGCGAGTGAAAACACAAAAACACATTAGAAACCACTGATGAGAATGCTACTTTAATCAAATATCTTCGAAGAGTTTAGATAAACTTATTCATAGACAAAGGATATACTTATTGAGCCAGGTATTGTGTCAGTAGTGCCATCCGCCGTTCTGACTGTAGCTAGGCTGTAGCTAGAAACAAAACATCAAAACATCCAAACGGAATAAATTAGTCTAATTCATTGATGTATAAGTAAAAAAGTGGTGCCCGGGGGCGGATTTGAACCACCGACACGCGGATTTTCAATCCGCTGCTCTACCCCTGAGCTACCCGGGCATCGGGATATGACTCATATGAGGTGGAAGGGTTATAGGAAATTCAGAATGCTCTGTCCAGCACTCTTTCAAAAAAAATCATCTAAAAAAGATGCTTGAAATTAACTCTCTAATTCATCGTCAGTTTCTTGACCTTCGGATGTCTTATCGCCTGCAATCGTATAGCTTCCGTTAAACCAGCGCCCTAAATCAATATCGCTGCATCGCTTACTGCAAAAGGGAAGATATTTTTTAGTCGCTGCCTGATTACAAATTGGACATTCAAGAATAGTATTTGCCGCTTTCATCGTCTTTCCATTTTTAATTCTGAACCCGTTCTAATTCTGAAATCATCAAATATTTGACTGTGATCTTCAAGCCATTTTTTTTCATCATTATCAATTTTGATTGTCACCGGCAAACCTGGGCTATTCAATGCTTCTTGTTCCGCCGTTCGAATAATATCAAGACATTTCGCAGCAACACTTTTAATAGCCACCTTTTTTTCAAGCAGTAAACTATCAAGCGGAATATTTTTTGATCGTCTTGTGAGTTCGAGTAATCCAAAGGAAGATATATTGCCGCGCTGTAAAGGCATCGGATCATCAAAAATAAGTTCATCCACAAAATGAAGAAGGCTTTTCATATTACCTTTATCAGTCATGTCAATGAAATCAATAACGATTAAACCACCAATACCGCGCAAACGAATTTGCCTAAAAATCTCTCTTGCGGCTTCGCGGTTAATGGAAAATATTGCCGTTTGTGTATCCTTTGAAACGGTGGCCTTACCCATATTAACATCAATAGCGGTTAAGGCCTCTGTTTCCTCGATCGTGATCCAAGCGCCCGAATTTAACATAACCTCAGGCGAAGTTACGCCTTCAATATCATCAGTGACTTGATACTGATTAAAGAGCGGTGTTTTCTCATTATAATGTGAAATGACATCTAATAATCCCGGCGCGAATGATTTGGCCCATGACGTGGCTTCTTTTAAAGCGCTTGCTTGATCGATCAATATGCTTTTAATATCCGATGATGAATATTCACGCATGATTTGTTCAATCACATTTGGGCCTTGTGATAAAAGCGAGGGGCATTTTTTATTTTTAATTTCCTTTGAAGCATGACGCCAAATTTTAATCATTTCTGATGCTGTCATTTTCAGTTGATCAAAGGGAATATCTTCGGCTTCGTTTCTAAACGTCAAGCCGATATCATCGGGCACGATTTCTTCCCCAAATAATTTAAGCGCAGATCTTTTTTCAGGATCTTTAATCCGGCTAGAAACAAAAGCGCCCGTTCTAAATGGATGTATTACGATAGAAGTGCTTATTAATTCGACCTTTGCCGTTAGCTTACATGATTTTCCCGGTTTGGCGTCTGCGGTCACTTGAACAATCAATCTTTGTCCTTGATGCAGCAACGTCGTTAAATCTTTAGGTTTCTTGCCCGGCGTTTTAGGAAGGTTTTTTAAAGGTAGAAACCCATCTAGACCATTTTCAAGTTCAACAAATGCTGCCTGTAATTCCGATGAGAGCCTTGTCACACGGCCAAGATAAATGGCTCCCACATAGGACGGGGCTTGATCACGAAAAACACGAATATCAGTGACTGTACCGTACTGCATAATCGCCATTCGGGTTTCACCGATAGCATCATTGATCAATATGTGTTTTCCGTCTTTCATAATTATAGCGAAAACCCGCGTCCTTTTAACATATTTGATACTTCAAAAAGCGGCAAGCCAACGACATTTGAATAGGACCCATTGATAGAAATAATAAATTTGGCCGCGATACCTTGAATAGCATATGCTCCCGCCTTCCCTTTCCATTCATCATGGCTAAGGTAATCATTAATTTCTTCATCGCTTAAATTTTTAAAACGAACCACGGTTTTGACAACACGGTTGCTTATTCCATTGGGGGTGATAATCGAAACCCCTGTGAAGACGTCATGACGTCGACCGCTTAAAAGTTTTAAGAATTTCGCGGCTTCATCTTTATCTGCCGCCTTACCAAGAAGTCGTCGGCCACACGCCACCACCGTATCAGATGCTAAAATAAATGCGTCATCATGATTTTTTGCAATATGTGCGGCCTTTTCACGGGCAAGCCTTCCCGCGAGTTCACGTGGTTTTTCATACTTTAATGGTGTTTCATCGATATCAGCCGGTGAAATTTCATCAGGCGTTATGCCGATCTGTTTAAGCAGTTCAAGCCTGCGCGGAGACGCAGAGGCAAGTATTAATTTAGGTTTGATAACATGTGCATCGTTAGACATGCAAAGGGGCGCGCTTATTTAAAGCGGTATGTGATCCGACCTTTAGTCAAATCATACGGTGTCATTTCCACAAGAACATCATCACCTGCAAGTACACGAATACGGTTTTTACGCATTTTCCCTGCTGTATGGCCCAATACTTCATGACCATTTTCAAGTGTTACACGAAACATTGCGTTAGGTAATAATTCTGAGACAGTGCCACGGATTTCTAGTAATTCTTCTTTAGCCATTATGGCTCCTTATTTAATTTGATTAAATAACATGTTGGAAAATAATGATTGTTGAACAAAATTCAAGCAAAAACTGAATTTACTTATCCTACTGCTAAAGTCGCTCTTCTATCCGCGTCTTAAGTTCGTCTCTCATCTTACGAAAGGCGGACATGATATTTTCCCTATTTCCTTTTACCCCTGACGGATCATCTGTTTCCCATAATTCAATCTTAATATCATAACCCCGGGTTAATGATTTCATTTTTTCTTCGGCTTCAGCACTTAAACAGATGATCAAATCAAACGACGTATCATTTAAATCTTCAAAATGTTTTGGCTTATGATTTAATAGAATAAGACCCGCCTCTTCCATGACAGAAATTGCAAATGGGTTAATCTCCAACAATTCTTCCTGAATACCGATGCTATCAATGAAAACTCGGTCACCAAATATGTCTTTTGCGAGACATTCCGCAATCGGAGAACGCACAGAATTATAATTACAAACAAACAACAAACTCTCAATTTTTTCTTTACTCAATACTCATCACCTAATTTGTAATACACATATTAAAGTAAACAACCGCCGTGCCGTTTCAAAATCAATATCGATTTTATTTTTAATACGTTCTTTTAGAATTGTGGACCCTTCGTTATGAAGCGTTCGCCGTACCATATCAAAAGCTTCTAATTGTTGCGGTGTCGCCGTTTTAACCGCATCATAATAACTATCACAAATGATAAAATATTCTTTAATCACGCGGCGTAATGATGATAAAGGCAAAACCAAAGTTGAAAGCGCTTTTAAATCTTCCGTTTTAAGGTCAATTGCAAGACGATTTTCTTCGATCCTTAATTGCACATGAAATGGCCCCGGATAATCATGTGAAAGTTTCGCCTTTGGTGCAAAATGATTGGTTTCAAGCAGATCAAAGATAGCAACCCGTTTCTCATGCTCAATATCCGCATTGCGACGGATGATAGATTTTTCATCTAACTCAATTTGGCAGATCCGGTTTTTGCCCTGGTTTTCAATCATAATCTATTCTGCATCATCATTCTTTAAACGTATTCCAATAGAATTCTTATGGGCGTCTAGTCCCTCTTCTTCTGCGAGTTTCATAGCGGACGGCCCAATAATGCCAAGGTTTTCAGCGTCACATTCAATCAATGTATTTCGTTTCATAAAATCAATCACGCTTAAGCCAGAAGAAAATCTTGCGCTGCCTGATGTGGGTAATACATGATTTGGACCCGCAATATAATCGCCAATGGCTTCGGGTGTATAACGACCAATAAAGATTGAACCCGCATTACGGATTTTATTAGCAAAATCATTTGCATTTTCCACCGCAAGCTCAAGATGCTCCGGCGCTATTTGATCAATAAGCGTTGGCGCATTTTCCATTGCCCCAACAACGATAACACAGCCATGGTTTTCCCAACTGGTTCTTGCAATTTCTGCACGTGGTAACGTTTCAAGATGAACATCAACGGCTTTAATAACTTGGTCTGCGTAAAAAGCGTCATCGGTAATTAGAATGCTTTGGGCCACTTCATCATGCTCTGCCTGTGAAAGCAGATCCATCGCGATCCATTTAGGATCATTTTTGTTATCGGCCGTGACCAATATTTCTGATGGCCCCGCAATCATATCAATACCAACGGTACCAAAAACTTCCTTTTTTGCGGCAGCAACGTAGGCATTGCCCGGCCCCGCAATCACATCAACTGGCTTTATGGTTTCCGTCCCATATGCAAGCGCACCAACCGCCTGCGCACCTCCAACTTTATAAATTTCCCTAATGCCAGAAATATGTGCCGCCGCCAACACAAGCGGGTTTAAATACCCCTTTGGGCTGGGAACAACCATAACGATACGCTCTACACCCGCTGCTTTTGCCGGGATAGCATTCATTAATACGGATGACGGATAGGCAGCCTTGCCACCAGGAACATAAATACCGGCCGCTTCAACCGCGTTCCAACGCACACCCAATTTAACGCCGATCTCGTCGGTCATTTGATCATTATCAGGAATATGACGTATATGAAAATCATGGATGCGTTTTGCCGCAAGCTTTAAAGCATCAAGTGTTTCTTCTGCACAAGCTTCAAGTGATTCTTTAATTTCATCATCTGAAACACGCATGCTATTTGATGTTAAATATAATTCATCAAACTTTGCCGTATAATCAATTAACGCCTCATCGCCATGTTCTTTGATATTTTGTAAAATATCTTTTACTACATCAGAAACGTCATTTTCCGTATTACGGTTTGCCTTTAGCAGCGCCGCAAAATCAGCATCAAATGTTGCATCACTTTGATTAATGATTTTAACCATCGATCGCGCCTCTTACCCGATCAATAATATCACTAATCTCATCGCTACGGGTTTTAAAAGCCGTACGGTTCACAATAAAGCGTGATGTGATATCCAAAATTTTCTCAACTTCGACGAGGCCATTTGCTTTTAATGTAGCCCCAGTGCTGACCAAATCAACGATGCGTCGACATAACCCTAAGCTTGGTGCAAGTTCCATGGCGCCATTAAGCTTGATACATTCCGCCTGAACGCCACGCTTGGCGAAATATTTCGCCGTCAGATTTGGATATTTTGTCGCGATGCGAACATGGCTCCATTCACTCGGATCATCTGTTTTACTTAAGGACACAAGTTCAGCAACAGAAATGCGACAATGCCCGATATCAAGATCGAGCGGCGCATAAATCTCGGGATAATCAAATTCAAGTAATACATCATTTCCAGCGACGCCCACATGAGCGGCGCCAAAAGCAACAAATGTCGCCACATCAAAGCTTCTGACCCGAATGATTTTTAGATGTTCAAAATTGGTATCAAACGTCAATTTTCGTGATTTCGGATTGTCGAAATCAGCTTCAGGCTCGATCCCCGCGGCACGGATGATCGGCATCACTTCTTTTAAAATTCGTCCCTTTGGCAGGGCCATAATCATAGGTTCACTATTTGACACCGTAATATTCCTGTTCTTCTAGTGAAACATAAATGTTTCTCTATAGTTTCTCGGCTCTTTTACAGAAATCGGAAGCGTTTTACCAGTTTTAATATTGAGAAATAATCGAAGTTTTAGATAAAATCATTTTCCGTGCCGCTATAACTTTTAAATTCAAGCGGATTCCCGGACGGGTCAATAATAAAAAGCGTATGTTGCTCTTCTGGCTTCCCAGGATAGCGGACTTGGGGCTTAACGATGAACGGATATTGATGATGTTCTAATGCTTCCTTGACCTTGGTATAATCCTTTAAGGATAAAATAACACCAAAATGGGGAATTGGCACGGCCACACCATCTACTATTCCGCAGTAATCAAGTTCTGGGAATTTATCGGATAAATGCGCCGTAACCTGATGGCCGAAAAAATCAAAATCAAGCCAGGTTTCATTAGAGCGCCCCTCTTCACAGCCAAGGATATCAACGTAAAATTTACGGGTGCTTTCATGGTCTTTCATTTTAAAGGAATAATGAAAAGGTGGAATTTTTGACGCATTCTTAGTCACTTAAATTATCCAATACCTGATGCTTCGGATGACATTTCGCGGGGTATGGCTCACCGACGTCCTGCATGCTTGCGTCGATCAATTCCGTTTCAAGTCGAATAACGGCATCTGCCGCGAATATCAAATCAATTGCCACATTACCATTTTCAAGCTCCAACGGCTCAATCGCCAATAGTTCAAGAACATGTTTCTTATTTTTTTGTGGAATATTTTGGGCGCTCACCGAAAGGACATTGGCAAAATGACACCCGGCTCGAATGCGCTGACAACATTGCCCATCAACGCAGTCGCCCATCTTTTTTTGTTCTTCCCATTGATACCGATTGACCATCATAGCAAAAAGACGCTCTTTTTCAGAAAAAGTAAAATCACCGACCACCGTCACCGCATCCTGTAAATATGCCGAAATGATTGTCAGATCTTCCTGATCTTCTGCTTTAAGCTTAAGTCCTTTTGCCATTTTTCTGCCTTTCAGGCGTTAAATCACACTTTTAGATCACTGCGAGGGTAAATCGTTAAATTCCCATGCCGGCATCACGGCTAATATGTGCCCCAACATTACTTAACTTTTCTACCAGACGTTCATAGCCCCGATCAAGATGATAAATTCGATTTACAAAAGTTTGACGGTCCGCAACCAAGCCGGCGAGTACCAGCGACATAGAAGCCCGAAGGTCAGTCGCCATCACCGGCGCACCAAGCAATTGATCAACACCGCGTATAATGGCGGTCGAGCCATGCATGGTGATATCAGCGCCCATGCGCGTTAATTCGGGAACATGCATAAAACGATTTTCAAAAATGGTTTCATTTATAACGGACGCACTATCGCAGATGGTCATCATCGCCATCACTTGCGCCTGCATATCGGTAGGAAAACCCGGGAATGGCTGCGTTGTGACATTAATCCCTTTTATTTTGTCGGTACCAAGTTTTGCTATTACGCCGTGATCTGTTTTGGTGAATTCAATACCCGCTTCCTTAAGTGCGCCGACGGTGCCCGTCATCACATCCATTAAATTTTCACCAACCAATTCAAGCTCACCTCGGGTCATGGCCGCCGCGATTGCATAGCTACCTGCTTCGATACGGTCTGGCATCACCGCATATTCCGCCCCATTTAACGATTTAACACCCTCTACGGTAAGTGTCCTTGTTCCAAGGCCAGATATATGCGCCCCCATGGCAATTAAACAATTAGCGAGATCCGTAATTTCCGGCTCACGCGCCGCATTTTCAATGACGGTCGTCCCTTCCGCTAACGTTGCAGCCATTAAAATATTCTCTGTCGCGCCAACGGATACGGTTGGAAACACAACGGTGCCGCCTTTTAATCTTCCGCCCGGGGTAACGGCACGCACATATCCTTCTTCAAGTTCGATATTGGCCCCCATGGCTTCAAACCCTTTTAAATGAAGATCAATAGGACGGTTACCAATGGCACAACCACCAGGAAGGGAAACGGTCGCCTCTCCCGTTCTGGCGAGCAGAGGACCAAGCACCAGAATACTGGCGCGCATTTTTCTAACGATATCATAAGGGGCGACGATATTGGTGATGACGGGGGTCTTAAATGAAATGACCTGACCTTCGCCTAAGTTTTTGCCTTCGTCCTCGACAGTGGTCGAGGCGCCATGCCCTTCGATCAATTCTTTTAAGGTTTTAATATCAGCGAGATGCGGCAAATTGGATAATGTAAGCGTATTTTCGGTTAAAAGCCCCGCGCACATTAACGGAAGCGCCGCATTTTTCGCGCCGCTGATCACAAGGCTTCCTTCAAGGCGGTATCCGCCGGTAACTGCTATTCTATCCAATCAATCATCCTAATATTTTATAGTTTCGGTAAGGTAACGCCTGTTTGCCCCATATATTTACCGCTACGGCTGTTATAGGGCACTTCGCATGGCTCGTTCCCTTCAAAGAAAAGAAACTGACATGCGCCCTCATTGGCATATATTTTCGCAGGAAGCGGCGTCGTATTTGAAAATTCAAGCGTCACATGACCTTCCCAGCCGGGCTCAAGCGGGGTGACATTAACGATAATACCGCAGCGCGCATAAGTGGATTTACCAAGGCAGACCACAAGCACATCTTCCGGAATGCGGAAATATTCAACGGTCCTTGCCAGCGCAAATGAGTTTGGCGGAATAATACAAACGTCGCCCGGACGATCAACGAAACTGTTGCTGTTGAAATCTTTCGGGTCAACCGTAACCGAATCCACATCGGTAAAGATTTTAAATTCTTCTGAAACACGGGCATCATAACCGTAAGATGACAGGCCATATGAAATAACACCGTTTCTTTCCTGACGGTCATGAAAGGGTTCGATCATGCCGTGGTTCAGTGCTTTTTCCCTAATCCATTTATCTGACATTATGGCCATATTTTACGTTTCCTTTTTATCGCTTTTAACGGTCGTTTTACGTGCCTGAGCTTTACGTCTTTTCAGGTTATCACGCAAGGCCGCATTTAAGCGTTCTTGCTTTTCTTTTTTTGTCTGTGATTTACTGTTTGTCATTTTTCACTATAGCTTTTTAATGAACATTATGACCTTTTTAAGGGCATTAAAAAAAAATCGCAATTATTTCCTGAATTTTGACTTGCAGGAAAGTGGGGCTTATGGCATGTTCCGCGCCTAACGGCCGATTTCGGCCATTCTACCTTTCGCCGCTATAGCTCAGTGGTAGAGCGCACCCTTGGTAAGGGTGAGGTCGAGAGTCCGATTCTCTCTAGCGGCACCACTTTTTTCGACTTTTCTTTTGATATCAATGCACTGTATCCCGTCAGACCAAGTTGGACTAATTAAGGTTATTGCATAAGAGAGTGTTTTTGTTTCATCGTAATGACGAAGGAACGAAGATGACACGTATACACTCTAACAAATCAAATAGAACTGGAAGCGCGGAGAAGACGGTTAAAGATATACGCCGTGCAACCCGTAAGAACTATGGTTCAGAAGAAAAGATACGTATTGTACTTGAAGGCTTGCGCGGTGAA
>Ga0209534_10001134_pt1 | contig 28464 bp, 31 predicted proteins | sample COG_07_FD_184751 | JGI IMG/M metagenome (GOLD analysis project Ga0209534, IMG submission 184751) | Pelagic Microbial community sample from North Sea - COGITO 998_met_07 (SPAdes) (version 2) | ecosystem: Environmental > Aquatic > Marine > Neritic zone/Coastal water | place: Helgoland, sampling...
AATGACCTACCAACCAGTCTAAATTTTGATTTAACAGTTTTAAGTTCCGCAAACTTAATCACATTTTTAGTATTATTATTTTTGGTACCACTTACTTTTTATTTTCTTTCAAAATATTCATCTCCTCAAAACACTGCATTATCAAAAGAAAATAGTATAACCAAAGACGTTGAAATGACGATAAGTACAAATAGTCTTGAAAATTCAAGATTATTTTCAAGTATTTTTGGCATAGTTTTGTTGATTGCTTTTTTTTATCAATATTTTGATGAAATAATCGATTTTAAAATTACGCCCAATAGTCTTAATTTTTTTATGTTAGGCCTTTCAATTTTATTGCATTCAAATTTTAAATCATTTCTTAACGCACTACAAGAGTCTATTAATGGTGCATCAGGAATATTAATTCAATTCCCTTTGTATTTTGGAATTATGGGAATAATGAAAGAGTCAGGACTGATTGTTTACGTCTCTGATTTTTTTATTTCTATTTCAAATGAATTTACACTCCCAATATTTACTTTTTTTAGTGCTGCTATTATAAACGTGTTTGTACCAAGTGGAGGAGGACAATGGGTTATTCAGGGACCTGTAGTAATTGCAGCTGCGACCGAATTAAATGTACCAATTCAGAAAGTTGTAATGGCTTTAGCTTATGGAGACCAGCTAACAAATATGTTACAGCCATTTTGGGCTTTACCTCTATTGGCAATCACAAAATTAAAAGCTAAAGAAATTTTACCTTACACGCTTATTATTATGCTTGTAGGATTAATAGTCTTCATTTCAAGCCTAATTATTTTTAAATTTTAGTTTATGTTAAAATCTACTGATATTTCAAATCACTTAAATAAAATTAAATTTTTAGAAATACTTAAAAATAGTTTTTCAAAAAATAAGTATAATTCAATTATCACTAATGTTAAGTATAACAAAGAACTTCTTGAACTACAGTCATCTTTAGTAGATCTTCAAAACTGGATTGTAAAGAATGATAAAAAAGTTTGCGTAGTATTTGAAGGTAGAGATGCAGCTGGTAAAGGAGGTGCCATTAAAAGATTTACAGAGCACTTAAATCCCAGAACAACTAGAGTAGTAGCACTATCAAAACCAACAAGTAAAGAAAAAGGGCAATGGTATTTTCAGAGATATATTAAAGAATTGCCAAATAATGGGGAAATAGTTTTTTTTGATAGAAGTTGGTATAATAGAGCTATAGTAGAACCGGTAATGGGGTTTTGCACAATTGATGAATACAATATTTTCATCAATCAGGTAAACGACTTTGAAAAGATGATTACTCAAGAAAATATAATTTTAATTAAATTTTGGTTTTCAATTTCAAAAAAGACCCAAAAAAAACGATTCAATAATAGGCTGTCAAACCCATTAAAAAGATGGAAATTCAGTATTGTAGATAAAGAGGGCCAAAAAAAGTGGGATGTTTATACAGATTATAAAAATAAAATGCTTGACAAAACAAATACAACTACAAGTCCTTGGAAAATCATAAAAAGTGATAATAAAAAAAGTTCAAGATTAGAGTCAATAAATTATGTACTGTCAATGTTTGAATTTTCAAGAACTAAATCTCTTAAAACTTCTAAAAATGAATAAGTATTCTGTAAGAGATTTAAAATTGTTAAGCTCAAAAAAAGCCTTGATATACCTTTTAACCCAACCTAATGCGACTATCTCAAAAACTCTAAGGTATGTTAAATATGAAACGACTCTAAAAAAGCTTCAGATTGAATTAATTAAGCTTCAAAAATGGGTTTCTGATAATGACAAAAAAGTAATTATAATATTTGAAGGAAGAGATTCGGCTGGTAAGGGTGGGGCAATAAGAAGAACTATTGAACATTTGAATCCAAGAAAAATTAGAGTAGTAGCACTACCTAAGCCAACAGAAAATGAAAGAAGTCGCTGGTACTTTCAGCGATATGTAAATTATTTTCCAAGCAAAGGAAATATAGTCCTTTTTGATAGAAGTTGGTATAACAGAGCAGTAGTAGAGCCTGTAAATGGGTTTTGTAATGAAAATGATTACTTGTCTTTTATGGATCAGGTAAACGATTTTGAAAAAATGATTACAGATTCAAACACATACTTAATTAAATTTTATTTTTCTATTTCTAAAGAGGAACAATTTAAGAGATTCAATGATATAAAAAATAGTTCATTAAAAAAATGGAAATATAGTATTGTCGATAGTAATGCACAGGAATTATGGGATAAGTATACTTTGTATAAAGATAAAATGTTTTTAAAAACAAATACAGTTAATTCTCCATGGAATATAATTGATGCTGACAGAAAAATTAATGCTAGAACACAAGCAATAAAGACAATTCTTGAAAAAATCCCTTATACTAAAGATTTAGATTTAGAATCTGATGAAGTTGTTTTTTAACTTATATTCATTGTAAACTCTTCGATAGATATAGATTTATCTATTGAGTATTCACCAATTTTAGTTCTCCTCAATTTAGATAATGTTGCTCCAGAATTTAATTTTTTACCAAAATCATTTGCTAAAGATCTTATATAAGTTCCTTTACTGCATTCTACTTCAAAATCTATATGAGGCATATTAATTTTTGGAATATTAAAACTTAATATTTCAATATCACGATCATTTATTATAACATCTTCTCCAATTCTTGCCGACTCATATAGTCTTTTTCCGTCTTTTTTTATTGCAGAAAATATAGGAGGTTTTTGCTTTATTTTACCAATAAAACTTTTTGTTGTATTAATAATTAAATCTTCATTAATATGATTTATAGGAAATGTATTATTTGGTTTTGTTTCAAGATCAAATGATGGGGTTGTGGTCCCAATAAGAAAAGTGCCAGTATATTTTTTAGTTTGATTCTGAAAAATAGAAATTTTCTTTGTCATTTTTCCAGTGCAAATTATTAGTAATCCAGTTGCTAATGGATCTAATGTTCCAGCATGACCAACTTTAATTTTTTTTATAGCAAACTTATTTTTTATTAGCCATCTGATTTTGTTTACAACCTGAAAGGAAGTCCAATTTAGTGGTTTGTCTATGAGTAAAACTTGACCATTTCTAAAATCTTCTTCATTCATGTATTTTTTATTTTTCCAAAAATTAATTTAAAAGTGAATATACAATTGCTACACTACCTATAATCGCGCAGTATATTGAGAAGTAAGAAAGTTTACTTCTCTTTACTATTGAAATCATCCATTTACATGCTAATAATCCGGATATGAAGGCAGAAATAAAGCCTATCAAAATTGGCATTATTTCTGATGATTGTAAGTTTAAATTACCACTTACAAGATCTTTACCTATTTTTCCAAAAATTAATGGTACCACCATTAAAAAAGAAAATTTAGCAGCTCTAGTTCTATCAACACCTAATAAAACAGAGGTAGAAATTGTTGCCCCTGATCTCGAAACACCCGGTAATATTGCTATTGCTTGAGAAACTCCAATCAGCATAGCATTTAAATAGGAAACTTCTTTTTTTGTATTTTTTGATTTATCTGCTAATAGTAACAATACTGCTGTTATTAATAGCATACAACCAACAAGTAATATTTTTCCTCCAAATAATGATTCTAATTCTTTTTCAAAAAATAGACCTACAATTACCGCTGGAAGCATTGAAACAATAATTTTTAATGAAAATTTAAATTCATTATTCCAATTAAATTGTAATAACCCTCTCAAAATTTCTTCAACCTCTTTTTTGAAAACAACGATTGTACTCAAGGCGGTAGCGAAATGTAATACTATAGTAAAAGTCAAGCTTTGTTCAGGCGCGGAGCTATCACCCAGTATTGCTTTTGCTAATTCTAAATGACCACTAGATGAAACTGGTAAAAACTCGGTCAAACCCTGAATTATTCCTAGAACTATAGCTTCTAAAATATCCATATTTAATCTTGTTCCTTAGTACTTAAAATTGCATAAATCTGTATTCCAAAACCTAATAATACCAGTATAGGAGCTAGTCTTATTCTTCTAAAATTATATATATCAGAACTAAAGACGTTAGGATTTTCACTTCCTCCTCCAGACATTAAAATGAATCCAATTGCAATAATAATTAAACCAAAAACCATTATTTTATAGTTTCTTTTTCCAAAAATAAAGTTGCTATTATTTTTATCTCTCCTTTTTTTCTCTCCCATAGCTCAATTATATAATTTTTCAGTATTTAAATTTAAAAGTTTTTGAGTTGCAAAATATGTGCTTATCCAACTAATAAGTACCCCCAGAACAATTACACATAAAAATACATGTATAATATAGATATTATTAAACATATCTATAAAAGGTATTTTTTTGTCCACATAAAAAATCGTAAGATATAATAAGGTTGAGGCTATAAAAGAACTAAATAAGCCTAAAAAAACATTTTTTATGATAAACGGTTTTCTTATGAATCTTTTTGTAGCTCCTACTAACTGCATTGTTTTAATGGTCCATCTATTAGAATACAAAGCAAGTTTTATGGAACTGTTGATAATTAGTACTGAAATAACAATTAAAAGAAAAGTTACAGGAAACATCCACATTGTAATCTTTTTCAAATTAGTATTCATCATACTTACCAAATCTCTGTCATATTGAATGTCTTCAATAAAATTATTTTTTTCTCTTAGCAAATTTGAAATACTGTCAATTTTTCGATCTTCAACATACTCAGACACAAGATTGATATCAAATGAATTAATTAATGGATTATACCCAAGTTCGTTAATAAAATCTTCTCCAAATTCAGTTTTCATAATTGAAACAGCTTCTTCTTTAGAAATGTAGTTTAAATCTTTAACGAACACAGAAGTTACCAATGAATTCTTTATTTGGTTTAAATCAACAGCTTTAGCTTCATCTTTCAAATAAATTGACATAGTCAATGATTCCTTAAAGTTTGTTGAAACATTTTTAATGTTTACAATAGTAAATGATAACAAACCAAATAGAAACAGCACCATCGAAATACTCACAACGACTGATATGTATGAAGAAATAATTCTTCGTTTATTTAATTTATTATTATTCATTTTTAAACCTAAGATTTAATGTAAAAATAAAGAACTAAATCTATATCTAAAAAGATTTTCTATTATAACAAGAAAATGTAAATTTGTTTTCATATCTACTATTGATCATTCATGAATTATAATTTTCAAAAAATTGAAAAAAAATGGCAAGCTAATTGGGCTGTAAATAAAACGTATAAGTCTGAGTTAGATTCAACAAAGCCAAAATTTTATACTTTGGATATGTTTCCTTACCCTAGTGGCGCTGGACTTCATGTTGGGCATCCACTAGGTTATATTGCTTCAGACGTATATTCTAGATATAAAAAATTAAAAGGATTTAATGTTTTACATCCGCAAGGATATGATAGCTTTGGTTTACCTGCAGAACAATACGCTATTCAAACTGGACAACATCCAAAAACAACAACCTTAAATAATATTAACACTTATAGAAGTCAGCTTGATAAAATTGGATTTTCTTTTGATTGGTCAAGAGAGTTAAGTACTAGTGATCCAAATTATTATAAATGGACTCAATGGATATTTATTCAATTATTTAATTCGTGGTATGATTATGATAACCAAAAAGCCAGGAATATAGTTGAATTAATTAGTATTTTTTCTTTACAAGGAAATAATAGCATCAAGGTTGAAAATGATAGTGAAATAGAAGTTTTTACTTCTGATGATTGGAATAGTTATACTGAAGATAGACAACAAAAAATACTTTTATCATATAGAATTGCGTATTTAGCAGATTCAGAAGTTAATTGGTGCCCTGAATTAGGGACTGTGTTAGCTAATGATGAAATAGTTAATGGAGCTTCCGAAAGAGGGGGTCACCCAATTGAAAAGAGAAAAATGCGACAGTGGAGTATGAGAATTTCATGTTACGCGGATAGATTATTAAATGATTTAGATAAAATAGATTGGAGTTATTCAATTAAAGAAACTCAAAAAAATTGGATAGGAAAGTCTACTGGATGTTCGTTGTTTTTTGATATAGTTGGTTTCGACGATAAAATAGAAGTTTTTACAACAAGGCCTGACACAATTTTTGGAGTTAGTTTTATGACTTTAGCTCCTGAGCATGAACTAGTTAACAAAATCGTTACAATTGATAAATCAATACAGGTCACAAACTACATTAATGATGTCAGCACTAAAAGTGAGAGAGATAGGATTTCAAATGTAAAATCAATTTCAGGAGTTTTTACAGGTGCTTATGCAAAGCATCCAATAACCAAAAAACCAATTGAAATTTGGATTGGTGATTACGTATTGGCTAGTTATGGTACTGGAGCAGTAATGTGTGTTCCATGTGGAGATCAAAGAGATTATGATTTTGCTAAAAAATATAATATTAATATTATAAATATTTTTAAGGAAATTGACATATCAAATGAAGCTTTTACTAGTAAAGAAAAATTTAGATTATGCGATAGTGATTTCCTTAACGATTTGTCATTTAAAGAGGCAAACCAAAAGGCTATTGATTATATTGAATTTGAAGGTATTGGAAAGAAAAAGGTAAATTTTAGATTAAGAGATGCTGTATTTTCTAGACAAAGATATTGGGGAGAGCCTTTTCCTGTATATTATAAAAAAGGTCTTCCTTATATGATTGATGAAGTCTATTTGCCCTTGAAGCTTCCTGAGATAGAAAAGTACTTGCCGACCAATGATGGAGACCCTCCACTAGGTAGGGCTGACGAATGGGCCTGGGATACCAAAAGAAATAAAACAGTAAGTACTTCATTAATAAATCAGACTACAATTTTTCCTCTAGAACTTAACACAATGCCTGGATGGGCTGGTAGTTCATGGTATTTTTTAAGATATCCAAATACTTCTGACAATAATCCTATAACAAAAAATAAGGAGTTATCATATTGGAAAAATGTTGATCTTTATATAGGAGGAAATGAACATGCTACTGGTCATTTGTTGTATTCTAGGTTTTGGACTAAATTTTTATTTGATCTTGATTTTATAAATTTTGATGAACCATTTAAAAAACTTATTAATCAAGGTATGATTCTTGGATCTAGTGCAATTATTTACAGAGATTCAAAATCAAAAAAGTTCATTTCTAAAGACTTATTGAAAGATCAAATTGTAGATGAAATACATATTGATATTAGTTTAATTAATGGTTCAGACGAGGTTGATATTAACGCATTACAGTCTTGGCAGCCACAATTTGAAAATGCTGAATTTCTTTTAGTAAATGATAAGTTTAAAGCTGGAAGGAAGGTTGAAAAAATGTCAAAAAGATGGTATAATGTTGTAAACCCAGATATGATTTGCGAACAGTATGGAGCGGATAGTTTAAGGTTGTTTGAAATGTTTTTAGGTCCTCTTGAGCAGTATAAGCCATGGAATACCGCAGGAATCTCAGGGGTTCATAATTTTTTAAAAAAACTATGGAAACTCTACACTAACGTTGAATGCCTTAAAAATCTTGATTCACAGCCTTCCAAAGCAAACTTAAAGAGCTTACATACTGCAATAAAAAAAGTGGAAAATGATATTGAAAACTTTTCCTTTAACACACCAGTTTCATGCTTTATGATAGCTGTTAATGAATTAACAGCTCAAAAATGTAATAGTAAAGAAATACTAGAACCTCTGTTAATTTTATTATCTCCATTTGTCCCTCATATTTGCGAAGAACTTTGGGAAATGTTGGGACATCCAAATTCAATTACTTTCGAATCATTTCCAATATTTGATCCTACTATGCTAGTTGAATCTACTAAGATTTATCCAATATCAATAAACGGTAAGGTCAAGCTAAAGGTTGAACTATCTTTAGAATTAAATAAAGAAGAAATTGAGAAGATTATTCTGGATGACGCTGAGGTAATATTTAAGCTCGAGGGTAAGTCTCCAAAAAGAGTAATTGTTATTCCTGGAAAAATAATTAATTTAGTAGTGTGATCTTAGCTCTAATCTTTGTAAATATTATTTTATTAGGACTAGCTTATTACCTTAATCCAAAAAATGCTAAATATTTATTAGCAGGATATAATACAATGTCAGATAAAGAAAGAGATAACTTTGACTTAATTAATTACTTAAAATTTTTTAAAAGTTTTTTTATAAAATTAACTTTTTACTCAACTATAATATTTACAGTTACATACTTTTTATATTCGGAAGAAGTCGCAGCAATAGTTTGGTGTATTTCTCTAATAGTTCCTTGGCCTTTTTTTATAATTAAATCTCAAAAGTATTCTAAATAGCAATTTGTCTATCAATTTGTTGATCTAAAGAAATATATGTTTCAGTTCTGGAAACACCGTTAATGGTTTGAATTTTTTTATTTAATATTTGCATTAAATTCTCATTATCTACACACAATATCTTTGTCAAAATACTCCAATTACCTGTTGTGTAATGACACTCTAAAACTTCAGGAATTTTTTTTAATTCACGAACAACAGCTGCATTATTGCCTGCTTTTTCTAAATAAATACCAATAAATGCCATCGTCTTATATCCAAGAACTTTATGGTTAATTACAATTTTTGAACCATTAATTAATTCAGAATTCTCAAGTTTTCTCAGTCTTTGGTGAATTGCAGCTCCTGAAACTCCAATTTTTTTTGCTATTTCTAAAATAGGAGTCCTAGCATTAGTCATTAGCGATCTAATAATCTCCTTATCTATACCATCAATAGTTATATTGTTATTTATATTCTTCATAAAATTTGATCACTAGTTATATTAGTTTTAAGCTAGAAACGGAATCTCATATTCATTGAACTCTATTCCGTATTCAATTAATTCTTTTAAAATAGGGTTATATATATCTTTTTTTACTGGTAGTTGTACTCCTTTGATGGTTATTTTAGAATTTAAAATTGCTAAAGTTGCAATTGCTAGTGGAAGTCCAACAGTTTTTGCCATTGCTGTATACGTTTGATCTTCTCCAATACAAACCATATTTGAGTCAATTTGATATTTTTTATTATTTAGTTCGTAAACGAATTTATGGGTCATTACAATCATGTCTTTATCATTTGGGTCTAATGTCCAGCTTTTACAAAGAATAAATTCTAATATCTGTGCAGGAGTTGCTTTGTCTAATGTTATAGTCTTTTGGTCACTAAATATATCTAATTCTAATAGTTTACTCCAAATAAGTTCTTTTTCAGAAATTTTTAATAGTTTTTGTAATTTTAATTCAACACTTTCTTTTGCATTGTATGGTAAAAATAAATCTACAAAATCTCTAAACTTCATATTTTTACTATTTTCAATTAAGTAACTATCATCTGTCATTCCTAGTTGAACAAAAACATCCCAGGATTCACTAAATCCTACTTTTCTAATTGTACCTCTACATAGAGTTTTGATATCTTCTAAGCCATAAATATCTCTGTATTTCAAAGAGTCTCTATTAGGATAGCCTTCAAAACTTCCATAATTTTCGACTTTTAACTTTTGTGTTCTTTTAAAAAGTTTATTGTAAGGTATATATTTATAATATCCCTGTTGAATGAATTTTGCAGGTCCACCTTGACCTGCAAGTACTACATTTCTTGGGTTCCATGTAAATTTATAGTTCCATAAATTATTATCAGATTCAGGAGCCATTAACCCTCCTGTGTAAGATTCAAATGAAGTAATTTTTGCTTCTTTTTCTTTAATATGATCAATAACCTTCATTGCACTCATATGGTCAATTCCAGGGTCTAAACCAATTTCATTCATAATTACTATATTTTTTTCTATAGCCCTCGTATTTAAAGCAAGCATTTCTTCATTTATATAAGATGCAGTCAACATATTCTTGCTATGTTTAATACAGTCTTTTGCAACCATTAAATGGAATCTAGCAGGAAGCATTGATATGACAATATCCGCACCAATTATTTCCTTTTCTCTTGATTCATCATCAAACACATCTAGTTCAATTGCCTTAGATTTAGAATGGCTGTTTAATAACACTTTAGTATTTGTAATGTATTTATCAGCTATTGTTATAAATAAATTTTCTTTTTCAGATTTATTTAACAGGTATTTAATCAAATAAGAAGAGGATTTTCCAGAACCAATTATTAGTATTTTTCTCATGAATATAAAAGTAATACTATAAATTTAATATTTTAATAATTCAAGTCTTATATAATTAACTTTCTTAATAAATTCATACATTTGATTGGATACATTTAAATATAATAAATGAATTTAGACAAATACGGATTATTTAAATCTAATTGTTTCTATCAAACTCCGATAGATAAATTACAGGAAATTATAGTTAGTCAAAAACATGGAGTTATAGTGGATTCTGGGGCTTTAGCTATAAATACGGGTAAATTTACCGGAAGATCTCCTAAAGATAGATATATTGTTAAAGATTGTACTACAAAAGAAAAAGTATGGTGGGGTGATATTAATATTCCAATTGATGAATCTTATTTTGAGAAATTATATATAAAAATTACTAATTACTTAGCCGAAAAGGATTTGTACGTTAGAGATAGTTATGTTTGCTCTTTAGATACTTCTAGACTCAATGTTAGAACAATCTGTGAATTACCAAGCAGTGATTTTTTTGCCAATAACATGTTTTTAAGATTAGAAAAAAAAATTCTTAAAAACTTTCAGGAAGATTGGCTTTTAATTAATGCTCCAGGATTCAAGTCTAATCCAAAAACAGATGGGACAAGAAGTGAAAACTTTGCTATTATAAATTTTTCCAAAAAAATTATAATTATAGGAGGAACTGGTTACACTGGTGAAATAAAAAAATCCATTTTTTCTGTTCTAAACTTTATACTTCCAGTTGACCAGGGTATTTTGCCTATGCATTGTAGCGCAAATGTTGGTAAAAATGAGGATACTGCAATTTTCTTTGGTTTATCTGGAACTGGGAAAACAACTCTTTCTGCTGATCCATCTAGGCAATTAATTGGAGATGATGAGCACGGCTGGAGTAAAAAGCATCAGGTTTTTAATTTTGAAGGAGGCTGCTATGCAAAAGTTATTAATCTAAATAAAGAAAGTGAACCTGATATTTATAATGCTATCAAGAAAGGATCGCTTTTAGAAAACATTATTGCAGATAAAAATGGCAAAGTAGACTTTACTGATACCTCAATTACTCAAAATACAAGAGTTAGTTATCCAATTGATTTTATTAAAAATATAAAAAAACCATCGATTGGAAACAAACCTAAAAATATATTTTTTTTAACAGCTGATGCTTTTGGAGTTCTACCTCCAATATCGAAATTATCAGCGAGTCAAGCTGCTTATCATTTTATCTCAGGATATACAAGTAAGGTTGCAGGAACTGAAGCTGGTGTAGTTGAACCACAACCTTCTTTTTCAGCTTGTTTTGGAGCTCCTTTTATGCCTTTACACCCTGCTGAGTATGCACAAATGTTAATTAAAAAAATAAACGAATCTGCAGTTAAAGTTTGGTTAGTTAACACAGGCTGGACTGGTGGTCCGTATGGTATTGGTAAAAGAATGGAATTGAAATACACAAGGGCTATGATAAATGCTGCCTTAAGTGGAGAGTTAGAGGAGGCTAATAAAAATAATTACCACATACACTCAGTTTTTAATTTAAACCAACCAAGAATTTGTCCAAACGTACCTACATCAGTATTAAGCCCAAGAAAGACATGGAATGACGATGAGAATTATTATAAAACTGCATTTAAATTAGCAAATTCATTTGTCACTAATTTTAAGCAGTTTGAATCTTATTCAAATGATGAAATTATGTCAGGAGCTCCAAATGGTAGATAATACAATTTTTACTTTTTCTTGTTGACTTTTTTAATATAGTCATCAAGTGCCATGGTCATGGACGGAAACTTTTTTGAGGGGGCAGATATATCAACAGTAAGTCCATTTTCTTCACACGTTTTTTTAGTAATAGCTCCAAAAGTAGCTATTCTTGTATTATTTTGTTTAAAGTCTGGGTAATTGTGTAATAAAGATTGTATTCCAGTAGGACTGAAGAAAACTAAAATATCGTATGAAACATCAGCTAAATGCGATAAATCACTAATAACAGTTCTGTAAAATACAGATTGTCTCCAATTAATTTCTAATTCATTTAGTAGTTTGGGAACTTCCGCTTTTAATTTATCTGTGGTTGGAAGTAAAAACCGCTCTGTATTATATTTTTCAATTAGAGGGCACAAGTCAGCAAATTTTCTTTGTCCAACATAGATCTTTCTTTTTCTGTAAACCACATATTTCTGTAAGTAAAAAGCTACTGCTTCAGATTGACAAAAATATTTCATTGAATCAGGTACTTTATATCTCATTTTTTCACACACCCTGAAATAATGATCTACAGCATATCTACTGGTTAGAATAATGGCAGTGAACATTGTTAAATCAATTTTTTGTAGTCTGATTTCTTTAACTGAAACAGGTTTTACATGAATGAAAGGCTCAAAGTCAATTTTAATTTTTCTACTTTTTTCTAATTCAAAAAAAGGAGAATGTGGTATTGTAGGTTTAGTTTGAGAAACAAGAATAGTTTTAACTTTCATATAGCTTACCTTTTTGACTTTGAAACTATATTAATTCATTTATAATAAATAAAATAGGAACAATTTCAAGAGTGCAAAGATACAAAATAAAATAAAACATGTTTGATAATATTAAATTATCATTCAATCTTATCACTTTGTAAAGCCCAACTACGTAGAGTGAAATGACAAAAAATATACTAATTTTTATAAATATAATTGAGTTTGGAAAACTGTAAATTGCTAATGAATTCAATAAAATTATAAATATACCTAACAATTTATTGAAGCTGTTTTTTTGTAAATTAAATGAAACAACAAACTTGCTTATATTGAACGCCCAGCCAATTAATATTTCAATAAAATATTTCGTGTATATAAATACAACAATAAAAACTAAAGTTGTAAAGAATATAGAGGTTTCAAAATTATTATTAAAACCGTATAAGTTGTTAGAAAAAAGAATAGATATATAGACACTAAGTGAAATAATATAGTTCACATTAAGTAAACTGTTAAAACTACTCAAAAAACTATTATCATTGGATTTAAACTTTAAAAATGAATTATTTAAATAAATAAAAAGAAATTGTTTGAATTTAGAATTATTCAATGTTTTTGCAATTGTAACAATTATAACATTTAGTAATATAATAATTGTAAATCCATCAAATAAAATATAGTCTCTTATCATCAAAGCTAAATTATGAAGAATATTATATAAAAATAATCTACTAAATAACTATTTTTACTAAAATATGTAATCATGAAGGATGTTTTAATTATCATTCCAACATATAATGAAATTGAAAACATTGAAAAAATTATTATTTCAACTATTAATTTATACCCTAAAATAAAAATTCTAGTTGTAGATGATAACTCTCCAGATTTAACATTCAAAAAAGTAGAAGAGTTAAAATTAAAATTTAAAGATCAATTATTTTTATTAAAAAGACAACAAAAAGAAGGTCTTGGCACTGCCTATGTAGCCGGATTTAAATGGGCTCTAAAAAATAAATTTAATTATGTATTTGAGATGGATGCTGACCTCTCTCATAACCCAATGGATATTAAAAGAATATTAGAGCCAATTCTTGAAAAAAACTATGACATTTCAATTGGTTCAAGATATATTAATGGTATCAACGTTGTTAATTGGCCTTTAAGCAGAATAATTTTATCTTATACTGCTTCTTTATTTGTGCAAGTAATAACAAAGATGAATATAAAAGATCCAACGTCTGGATACATATGTTATAAAAAATCAGTTTTAGAGTCAATTGATTTAGATAATATTAAATTTACAGGATATGCTTTTCAGATTGAAATGAAATATAAATCATATTTAAAAAATTTTAAAATCAGTGAAGTCCCTATAATTTTTACAGATAGAGTAAATGGTGTTTCAAAATTAAATGGCAGTATAATCTCCGAAGCTATTTTTGGAGTAATCGGGATGAGAATAAAAAAAATATTTAACATCAAATTTTAGATAATGAACCAGATTTTAATTAAAAATGCTAGATTAATTAATGAAGGAAAAATTGTGTCTTCAGATATTTTTATTGAAAACGAAATTATTAAAGAAGTTTCTAGTTCAATTAGTTTAAAATCATCTTCTGTTCAAATTATTGATGCAGAAAACAATTTTGTAATGCCTGGAGTTATTGATGATCAAGTGCATTTTAGAGAACCTGGATTAACACATAAAGCTGATATTAAATCTGAATCAAAAGCTGCAGTAGCAGGAGGTATAACATCATTTATTGAAATGCCAAACACTAACCCTCAGGCTACAACAGTAATCGAACTCGAGAAAAAATTTGAAATAGCATCAAAGGATTCACTTGCAAATTTTTCATTTATGTTTGGCGGAACGAATGATAATTTAGATGAAATTTTAAAAGTTGACACTAAAAATGTAGCTGCATTAAAATTATTTTTAGGCTCATCTACAGGAAATATGTTAGTTGATGATTTAGACGTCTTAGAGAAAATATTTTCTAAGACAAATATGCTTATCGCAGTGCATTGTGAAGATGAGTCAACGATTAGAGAAAATCTAAAACTATACACAGAAAAATACGGTGAAGATATTCCAATGAAATTTCACCCTTTAATTAGAAGTAGAAAAGCTTGTTATATATCTTCTTCAAATGCTATAAATTTAGCAAAAAAAACAGGGGCAAGGTTACATGTATTTCATCTTTCAACTGCTGAAGAAACAAAGTTGTTCTCAAACAAACAGAAGTTAAAAGACAAAAAGATAACCTCTGAAGTTTGTATACATCATTTATGGTTTTCCGATTCTGATTATGATGAATATGGTTCAAAAATAAAGTGGAACCCTGCTGTTAAAAGTTCAACGGATAGAGACGCTCTTTGGAAAGCATTACTTGATGATCGAATCGATGTAATTGCAACTGACCATGCTCCTCATACTAAAGAAGAAAAGAAATCTAAATATTTGAACTGTCCATCTGGCGGGCCTCTTGTTCAACACGCACTTCCAGCAATGTTAGAAGCTTATCATAATAATAAAATTACCCTTGAAAAGATTGTTGAAAAAATGTGCCATAACCCAGCCATTCTTTTCCAAATTGAAAAAAGAGGCTATATTCGAAAGGGTTACTTTGCCGATTTAGTTATTTTTAACTTAAATAATCCATGGACAGTTAATAAAGAGAATATTTTATATAAATGTGGTTGGTCTCCTTTTGAAGGAAAATCATTTAAATCTAGAATTTCACATACAATTATAAATGGAAAGTTGATTTATAAAAACGCTTCTTTTATTAATGAAACTAGAGGAAAAAGGCTAACATTTGAAAGATGAACAAATTAAAAGTTATAATTATTTTGATTTTTGTTTTAGGATGTAATAATAGCCTAACTCAAAAACCTATCCCAATTGATTTAATTTCTCAAGAAAAAATGGTTGATATTATCTATGACATGACTTTGATCAATGTTGCTAAAGGAGTTAATAAAAGTATTTTAGAAAATAATGGAATAATTCCTGAGCAATACCTTTTTAACAAACACTCTATAGACAGTACATTATTTGCTAGAAGTAATGAATACTACTCTAATGATTTAAAAACGTATCAAATGATTTATGATAATGTAAAAATTAAACTTGAAAAGAATAAAAATATCATAAGTGACAGCATTGATATATTAAAACAAATATCTGGAGAACTGAGTAAAAAATTAATTAAAGAAAGTAAAATAAATAAAATATTAATTGATACAATAAAAATAGATAGTATTTCCAAAATAAAATTAATTAATTCAAATTAGTATTACTTATTTTTATATTTTGTTATAAAGACTGAATAATAGATGAAAAATTTTATTGAAGAAATTAGATGGAGAGGGATGGTTCATGATGAAATGCCTGGAATCAGTGATCATTTAGATGGTTCGTGTAGAGTTTCTTACACTGGATTTGACCCAACTTCTGATTCTCTTCATATTGGAAGTCTAGTCCCCATTATGTTATTAGCCCATTTTCAACGCTCTGGCCATAAGCCTATCGTTTTGATTGGAGGTGCAACAGGTATGATCGGGGATCCATCTGGAAAATCTTCTGAGAGAAATTTATTGGATGAAAAAACATTATCTAAAAATCAAAAAGCAATAAAACAACAACTATCTCATTTTTTGAATTTTGACTCTAAAGAAAAAAATAGTGCATTAATTCTAAATAATTTTGACTGGATGAGTAAATTCACATTATTAGAATTTATTCGTGATATTGGAAAACATATTTCTGTTAACTACATGATGTCTAAAGATTCAGTTAAAAATAGAATTTCATCAGAATCTTCAGCCGGAATGAGTTTTACAGAGTTTACTTATCAGCTTGTCCAAGGATATGATTTTTTACATTTATATAAAAATTATAATTGTACAATACAAATGGGTGGTAGTGATCAATGGGGTAATATTACGACAGGTACAGAACTAATAAGAAGAGTTGATTCAGGGAAAGGGTATGCTTTAACCTGTCCGTTAATCACTAAATCTGATGGTGCAAAATTTGGTAAAACTGAAGGTGGAAATATTTGGTTAGACCCCAATAAGACTTCAGTATTTAAATTTTACCAGTATTGGTTAAATACTAGTGATTTAGATGCAGAAAAATATATAAAAATATTTACTTTTTTAAATGAAAAAGAAATTGCTGGCTTTGTTAATAATCATAAATTAGAGCCACATAGAAGATCACTCCAAAAAGTTTTAGCAAAAGAAATAACAATTATTGTTCATTCTATAAACTCATTTAAACAAGCTGAGCAGGCATCTTCTATATTGTATAGTAAGACATTTAAGCAAGATATTGAACTTATTGATGAAAGCACTTTTTTAGATGTATTTGAAGGGGTCCCATTAATAGAAATTAGTAAAGCTGAATTGTTGAAAGGTATTGATATGATATCTGCTTTATCTTCTAAAACAGATTTTTTAAGTTCTAATTCAGAAGCAAGAAGAGCTCTAAAAGAAAATTCAATTTCAATTAATAAATACAAAGTTAAAGAAGATTATTTAATTCAAACTAAAGATTTGATTAATGATAAATATGTAATAATTAATAAAGGTAAAAGAAATACTTTTATAATAAAATTTATATAATACTATACCATAAGGTTGCATCCACGAATATCAGTATTGTCAAACCTCCCAAGAATTTCAAATTCATTTTCACTTTTATTTCTACCTAAATCTTCTGTAGCTATAAAAGAACAAGAATTAATATTTGCCAAATCAATTATATTGACCCCCCCGGATAACCCATTATTTTTGAAAGATAAAGCATCTTGTGGTTCTCTAATGTGTATTTTCATCCACGGAGGACACTGAAAAATTCCATTTTTTTGTGAATACGCCTGAGAAAGTAGCTCAGTCATTCCATATTCACTGCAAACTAGATCAGTACCAAAACCTTGTTTTATTATAAAATGTAGTTCTTCTCTAATTATTTCTTTTCTTCTACCTTTCATTCCACCAGTTTCTATTACAGTTAGATTAGGTAATTGAAATTTAAATTTTTCAACTAAATTTAATAATGCAAAAGTTACACCAAACAATAAAACTTTTTCATTTTTTAGTGATATTAATTTGCCTTTTAACTCATCATAATTATTGAGATAAAAACCACTATTTTTATTATTGGTCTTTAATATTAACTTATTTATCATGTAAATTAATGATGAATTTTCGTTTTCTAAATATGAGGGTAGCAAAGCTAAAATTGTATATTTCTTAATGTCACCAAAAAAATATTTAAACGAATTTTCAAAACTAGATTCATAGATTTTGAGATCTGTTATATGGTGTTTGCTAAAATTAGTTTTTGTTGTACCACTACTAATAAATGTCTTTTCTATGGATTTATTAGAAGTTATAACTTTATGAGATTTAAAAAACTTAATGGGTAAAAAAGGTATTTGTTTTGAATTTGTAACATCAGACGGGCTTTTATTAATTAAATCACAAAATGATCTATAAATATTATTGTTATTAAATTGAAATTCAAATATTTTATTTGCCATTAATTCAAATTCATCTTCACTTTTTATTTTAAAAATATCCTTAATGTTTATCATATATTCAAAAGTATTTAAAATAATATATATCGTTACAAGAATTGAACATTTATTTAATGTTATCATATTGTTATCATTTAATTATTTTTATTTACAATAGTATTTACTTCATATATTTGTAAATAATACACAGCTTTGAATATGGTTTATAAAATTTTATTGGTTGATGATGAGCCAGATATATTAGAAATTATTTCTTATTCACTTAAATCTGCTGGATATAAGATTTATAAAGCAAATAATGGTTTAGAGGCTATTAAAATTGCTGAAAAAATAATTCCGGATTTAATAATTATGGACGTTATGATGCCTAAAATGAATGGAATTGAAGCATGTGATCAAATTAGAAAATCTAATAATTTAAAAGATGTAATTATCGCTTTTTTATCTGCTAGATCTGAAGATTTTTCTAAAATCGCTGGATTTGAAGCTGGAGCAGATGACTACATAACTAAGCCTATAAAGCCAAAAGTATTAATAAGTAAGGTTAAAGCTCTTTTACGAAGAAAAAATTCCGAAGATGAACAAACAATAATTCATATAGGCGATTTAATTATTGATCGATCAAAATACTCAGTTAAACTTAAAGGTATTGAGATAACCTTACCTAGAAAGGAATTTGAATTACTATATTTGTTAGTATCAAGTCCTAACACAGTTTTTACAAGGGGTAATATTTTAGATGTTGTATGGGGTAGCGATGTTATAGTTGGAGATAGAACTATTGATGTGCACATCAGAAAACTAAGAGAAAAAATTGGAGATTCTTCTTTTAAAACTATTAAAGGTGTTGGGTATAAGTTTGTAAGCTAATGTCCTTTAAATTTAAAAATTCGTATTCATTTGCAATTAAGACATCATTTGCAATTTCATTGTTTATCTCACTTATCGTGGGAACATTTCTTTGGATAGAATCTAGCATAAGTTATCTTTATTTTCAACTCATTTTCTTAGCAGCTTTAGTGTTTGTCATTTCATTTTTAATAATTCAGTCAAGAGTTGAGGCATTTATTTATTCAAAAATTAAAAACTTATATAAAGAATTAAATTTAATTGATTCTATTTCTCTATCCAAACCTGATATTACTACAGATATGAAATCGTTATTGGATAATATTAGTGAATTCAGTAGGGATAATAAATTAGAAATTGAATCTCTAAAGGTAAGAGAAGAGTTTAGAAAAGAGTTCATTGGAAACGTAGCACACGAATTAAAAACCCCAATATTTACTATACAGGGATATATTGAAAATCTTATTGATGGAGCTATAGACGATAATTCGGTTAGAGATAAGTTTTTAAATCGGGCCAAAATTAGTGTTGAAAGGTTGATCTATATCATTAAGGATTTAGATATGATCACAAAGTTAGAATCGGGAACTTTAAATTTAGAACAAGATTCATTTGATATAATTGAGCTTATTAAAAACACTTATGATGAGTTAGAAATTCAAGCTCAAAAAAAAGATATTAAGCTGATTTTTAACAAACTTTATTCAGAACCAATTATTGTTTTTGCAGATAAAGATAAAATTCAACAAGTAATTACTAATTTAATTATTAATTCAATTAAATACGGAACCAACAAAGGAACAACAGAGGTTAGTTTAGAATCTATTACATCTGATAAGTTAATCGTTAGAATTACTGATAACGGAGAAGGTATTCAAAAAGAGCATCTTTCAAGACTTTTTGAAAGATTCTATAGAGTAGACCAAAGTGGATCTAGAAAACAAGGAGGGTCTGGGTTAGGACTATCTATCGTTAAACATATAATTGATGCTCACAATGAGAATGTTTATGTTGAATCAAAATTTGGAATTGGGAGTGAATTTTCTTTCACTTTAACAAAAGATTTAAATTAATTTTTTTAAAAAAATGAGATTTGGGTAGTAAAAATAAGCTTAAAAGATTTAAAGACAACGAAAAATTTGATAATGTATTTCAACCTACCAGACAAGAATTACTTTCTGGCGATTTCGAATTTAAAGGCAGTTGGGCTAAAAAAGTTTTCAATAACTCTAATCCAATTACACTAGAACTAGGGTGTGGTAAAGGGGAGTATTCAGTAGAACTTGCAAGACAAAATCCTGATATTAATTTTATTGGTATAGATATTAAGGGAGCTAGGTTCTGGAGAGGAGCCAAAACAGCTAACGAAAAGAACATTCCAAATGTTAAATTTATTAGAGCTCAAATTGAACTTGTTGAATATTTGTTTGAAAAAAATGAAATTTCTGAAATATGGGTAACATTTCCTGATCCACAAATCACATATAAAAGAACAAAACATCGTTTAACTAATCTAGAGTTCTTAAATAAATACAAGCAAATTTTAAACAACAAAGGATCTATCAACCTAAAAACTGATAGCGAGTTTTTACATGGTTATACTTTAGGTCTTTTACAAGCAATGAAAAGCGCTGAAATATTATACTCTAATCACGATATATACAAAAGATCGGGTAGTCCAAAAGAAGCCACAGAAATTAAAACGCATTATGAAAACTTATTTTTAAATAATGACAAGCCTATAACATTTATAAAATTTAAAATTTAGTTTTTTGATTCCAAATACTGATAATTTTTTTGATAGAGTTTATGAGGTTGTAAAACAAATTCCATATGGAAGAGTAACTAATTATGGGTCTATCGCAAAATATTTAGGCTCTGCAAAGAGTTCAAGAGCTGTTGGGTATGCGATGAATGCATCCCATAATATGGCTGATGTCCCTTCACACCGAGTTGTAAATAAAGTAGGTCTATTAACAGGAAAGCATCATTTTTTTGGATCTAATTTAATGAAAGATCTTTTAGAAAGTGAAGGAATTGAAATTGTTGACAATCAGGTTAATAGATTTGACTCACTATATTGGGACCCATGTCATGAACTATAAAGCTAATACATTTATTAAAATCAAGTTTTCGTACTATATTTGCATAAATAACTAGAGACTTTGAAAATTAATAAAATAGAAATACTTAATGAATTAAATGAGTCAAATATTGATAATTGTACGTTCATTAATATTGTAAATTTTTCTGATGAAGTTATTTTAGATGTAAATATATCCAAACCTACTTTTCAGGCTAAGAAAAATGCTGAGTTAACAATTAATAAATTTTTTAGCTCAGAATCTCTTTCACGCTTCAAAGTAAAAATTAATTTTAAGAATGTTGTTGCGCAAAAGCAAAGCAATCAAATTACATCAAAAAAGATCTCTGGCATAAAAAATATTATTGCAATTGCATCTGGAAAGGGAGGAGTAGGGAAATCTACGGTAACTTCAAACTTATCTGTTACACTTGCGAAAATGGGATTTAAAGTTGGACTTCTTGATGCAGACATTTACGGTCCTTCTATTCCAATTATGTTTGATGTTGCTGAAGAAAGACCTAAATCGATTATGATAGACGGAAAAAGCAAAATGCAGCCTGTAGAAAATTATGGAGTTAAAATTCTTTCTATAGGTTTTTTCACTAAGCCAGACCAAGCTGTTATTTGGAGAGGACCTATGGCATCCAAGGCTCTAAATCAAATGATTTTTGATGCTAACTGGGGTGAATTAGATTTTTTATTAATTGATTTACCCCCAGGAACAGGAGATATTCATTTAAGTATACTACAAGCATTACCAATTACAGGATCTGTAATTGTCAGTACTCCACAAAATGTAGCTTTGGCAGATGCTAAAAAAGGAGTAGCTATGTTTAAGCAAGATCTAATCAATATTCCTGTTTTAGGGATTATTGAAAATATGTCTTATTTTATACCTGAAGAATTTCCAGAGAATAAATATTATTTATTTGGTAAGGATGGTGCAAAAAACTTAGCTATTGATCTTCAAGTGCCATTTTTAGGGTATATACCTTTAGTTCAAAGTGTAAGGGAGGCTGGAGATTTTGGCAGACCTGTAGCGATGCAAAATGAGACAATTATTAGCCAAGAATTAAAAAAAATTACACAAAATATAGTTTCTGAAGTTATTAAAAGAAATAAAGACCTTCCAGTTTCAGAAGCAATTAAAATCACAACTATGGCGGGTTGTTCAGCTGTTAACAATAAATAAATTATTATGTCTGAAAACATTAAAGAGAGAATCGAGAATGCATTAGATGAAATTAGACCATTTCTTCAAAAAGATGGTGGTGATATTTCATTAATCGAAATTCAAAAAAACACTGTTAAAGTTAAATTAGAAGGAGCTTGCTCTACTTGTACTATTAATCAAATGACCCTTAAATCAGGAGTTGAGATGACTATTAAAAAACATGCTCCAGAAATTGAAAATGTCATAAATATTGAATCTTAAATGATAAAGTCTGATATTTTAATTATTGGAGCTGGACCTGTTGGGCTATTTGCTGTATTTGAAGCAGGATTGTTAAAAATGAAATGTCATTTAATTGATATTTTACCAAATCCAGGTGGGCAATGTTCTGAAATTTACCCAAAAAAACCCATTTATGACATACCAGCCTACCCTGAGATATTAGCTGATGGTTTAATTGATAAATTGATGGAACAATGTTCTCAATTCCAACCAGGATTTACCCTTGGTGAAAGAGCTATGGAAATAGATAAACAACAAGACAATTCTTTTATAGTAACTACAGATAAAGGGACGAAACACTCTGCTCTAATTGTAGTTATTGCTGGTGGTTTAGGTAGTTTTGAACCTAGAAAACCAATAATAAATAATATAGAAAAGTATGAAGGCTTTGGTCTTGAATATTTCATAAAAGAACCTAATTTATTTAAAAATAAAAAAGTTGTAATTGCAGGTGGAGGTGATTCAGCACTTGATTGGGCAGTTGTGTTAAGCGACATTGCTTCTGAAGTTACTTTAATACATAGAAGAAACGAATTTAGAGGTGCTCTTGACTCAGTTGATAAAGTGCAACAACTTAAAAATCTTAATAAGATTAATATTATAACTCCTGCTGAAGTAGTAGGGTTAAATGGAAAAAATAATTTAGAATCTATTATTATACAAAACCCAGATGAATCAACAGAAGAGATTGAAACAGATTTTTTTATTCCTCTTTTTGGCCTTTCTCCAAAATTAGGTCCAATTGCTAATTGGGGATTAGAAATCGAAAAAAATGCAATTAAAGTAAATAATTCTTTAGATTACCAAACTAATATTCCTGGAATTTTTGCAATTGGTGATGTTAACACTTACCCTGGAAAGTTGAAGTTAATTCTCTGTGGATTTCATGAAGCTGCCTTAATGTGTCAAGGTGCATACAAAATCCTAAATCCAAATAAAAAATTTTTATTAAAGTATACAACTGTTTCCGGAGTTGAAGGTTTTGATGGTACGCATAAAAAGGCTGAAAAAGCTGTTGTTAAAACTATTTCGTAGTGACAGATATTAATATTACTATAATAGACAGGTTAGGTAATAAACATAATGTTTTAGCACCTTTGGATATGTCTATGAATATTATGGAGTTAATAAAGTCTTATGAACTAGCAGATGATGCATCAATTGGTGTCTGTGGAGGTATGGCTATGTGTGCGTCATGCCAATGTTACATAGAATCTTTTCATAAATTAAATGATAAATCTGATGAAGAGGAAGCCATGCTTTCAGAAGCTTTTCATATAAAAAAATCCAGTAGACTTTCATGTCAAATTCCTATTACTAAAGACTTAAAAGATTTGATAATTAGAATTGCACCAGAATATTAATCTAATATTTTTTCTAGTGCAGCTGGAAATATTCTCTCTACGAACTTTCTATAAGCTAGCTCAGAGGGGTGTAAATTGTCACTTGCAACAAGAGCAGGGTTTATCAATCCTTGTCTTGTAATGTCAGTTATGTTAATGAAATTGATTCCATTTTCTAAGCAATGATTCTCAGCAAATGAATTATACATGTCTATTTCTTGGCTTGTAACAGAGGGATTAGGTCCTGACTGCCCAAAAGGAGTATATGCATAATCTGGAATTGATATGACTATTAAATCATTACTACTTTGCGATTTTGTTAAACTTATAGCTTTATTTACTAACTCAGGAAATTCATTTTCATATAATTCGAATGGTCTATTTTGGTATTGATTATTAACTCCAATTAACAAAGTGACTAAATCATTTTCTTTAAAAATATTATCTGGACTATTATTTTCAAGTACAGGATCTAGACTATTAATTAATGCTGTTGTTGTCCATCCTGTAACCGCAATTATTTCAACATTTAAAGTGTCTATGATTAATGTGTTTTGCAATGAATCTTTTAATTGTACTGGGAAGTTACATTCATCACAAACACTTTGACCTATAGTGTAACTATCTCCAAGAGATAATATTTTGTAATTAGTTGGAGGAAAAATACCCATATCTTCTGCGTCTCGAAAAATATCACAACTATATACACTTATGACAATAATATATATAATTATTTTTTTCATTTAAACCAAAACCTTTTTACTAACAATAATATTTTCAATTGAATTCCATAACCCAATCCTTTTTTTTAGAGCTTCAATTGATACTTCTTCAATTTCTTTCCATTTTATTGGGTCATTTTCCGCTAATTCTTGCACCATTTGTAGAGCCATAGGTCCGTGTTCATCTTCATCTAATTCAATATGTCTTTCAAAGTAGTATATCAATTTTGAAATATCTTGCTCAGGAAAGTTCTTTTGAAAGTTTTTTAATATTGCAGTAAACATACTTGGAATAAGGTTTTCTCTGCCAAATGTGAAAGCTGCAGCAATCTTGTGAGGCTTTCCTTCTTCAATTATATTAAAAGTGAACTCTAAAAAATCTTTAACTTCATTTGGAATACTTGAAGATTTAATAGTTTTAATAACATCTTCGTTCTTTAAGTTATTTAATAACAAATCGATATCATTAGTGTCTGCACCAAAACTTTCGATCGCTTCTAAATATAGCTCGTAATGACTTTTTCTTTCACCAATTTGATTAATATCGGTTTCTTCAGCAAGGACAATTTCATTAATTAAATATGCTGTTTGGGAATTATTATTAGGAATCCAAGGAGTTGTGGTACAGGTTAATTTTCTTTGCAGAGACTTTAATAACGACATAAAATCCCATACTGCAAAAACATGAATTTGGACAAAATCTCTTAAGTTATCAATTGTTTTAATATTTGAATATAAATTATGGTCTAGTAATTCTCGTCTATAATTTAGAATAGAATTGTTGATTTTTTCAACTGTCATGTGATTTATTTAAATGCATTTAAGCCTGTAATATCTAATCCAGTAATAAGTAAATGAATATCATGTGTACCCTCATATGTAATTACACTTTCTAAATTCATCATATGCCTCATGATTGAATATTCACCGGAAATACCCATTCCACCCAGAATTTGTCTAGCCTCCCTAGCAATTTTAATTGCCATTTCTACATTATTTCTCTTAGCCATCGAAATTTGAGCAGTAGTAGCTTTACCTTTATTTTTTAAGTCACCTAATCTCCATGCTAATAGTTGTGCTTTTGTTATCTCGGTAATCATTTCTGATAATTTTTTCTGTTGTAATTGAAATCCACCTATAGGTTTACCAAATTGGATTCTTTCTTTAGAATACCTTAAAGCAGTATCATAACAATCCATAGCTGCTCCAATTGCACCCCAAGCAATTCCGTACCTCGCAGAGTCTAAACAACTCAAAGGAGCTCCAAGGCCTGATCTGTTAGGTAGAATATTTTCTTTGGGAACTTTAACATTATCAAAAATCAATTCACCAGTAGAGCTTGCTCTTAATGACCACTTGTTATGGGTTTCAGGAGTAGAAAAACCATCCATACCTTTTTCAACAATTAATCCATGAATTCTTCCTTCTTCATTTTTAGCCCAAACAATAGCCACTTGAGCAATTGGAGAGTTCGAAATCCACATTTTAGCACCATTAAGTAGGTAGTGATCTCCTTTATCTTTAAAGTTAGTCACCATACCTGATGGATTAGAGCCATGATCAGGTTCTGTTAAGCCGAAGCAGCCCATCCATTCACCAGAAGCTAGTTTTGGTAAATACTTCATCTTTTGTTCTTCGTTCCCATATTTCCATATTGGAAACATAACAAGTGATGATTGAACTGAAGCTGTTGATCGAACTCCTGAGTCCCCTCTTTCTATCTCCTGCATTATCAATCCATAAGAAATATAATCAAGTCCTGCTCCACCATATTCCTCAGGAATATAAGGACCAAAAGCTCCAATATTAGCTAAACCATTTACGATTTGCGAAGGAAACTCTGCTTTTTGAGCATATTTTTCAATAATTGGACTAACATCACGTTTAACCCATTCCCTAGCTGCATCACGAACTAATAAATGTTCTTCAGTTAGTAGTTCATCTAAATTATAATAATCAGGTGCTTCAAATAAATCTGGTTTCATAAAATTGATTTTTTGATTAAACAAAAATAAACAAAGCTTGGTGATTTATGGTATTAGTGATAATTTTTTTTAATAGAATTAACAATAAATTAAGACTTTAATAATTTGGACATTAAGTGGTGAAAGTGGTGAACCCCTTTTTCTTTAGTTGCTGAATATCTTCCAGATTTATAAAAGGATGAATTTATTCCTTTTTGTACGTTTTGAACAACAAACTCATCCTCTTTTTCAACTTTTCCTAAATCACCACTAGCTCCTTTATTTAGTTTTGTTTTATCAAAAACATAAGATCTAAATTCAACTTCAGTTAATTTTAAATTAATTGGCTTAACTATATTAATTGAAAGACCCCAAGGGTAAAAATTAAACATCATATTAGGAAAAATCCAAAAATAGTATGCAGCTATATTTTTTCCATAATCAACGTGGTTTTTTGGAAAAATAAAACAATCATCTGTATTGTTACTATATCCAATTTGTAAATTACAATGATCATAAATTTCAGTTTTGTAACTATTATAATCTAAAATTTCATTTAAGTCTTTGTGTACAAATGGAACATGAAAACCTTCTAGATAATTGTCACAGTACAAAGCCCAATGGGCATTTATTTTAAAATCTTGAGAAAGAGAAGAGTCAAATTTCGCCATACTAAATGGCAAAAATCCAATTCTTTTATCCATAATGTCAACAACTTTATCAATGTCAATGATAGGGTTAAAACCAACAAAAAGTAATTTATTCCAACTTTTCACAAGAAAAGCATGTAGATTGTCACAGTCTCTTGGAAAATTTTTAGTTTTTTCAAAATCAGGCATAAATTCAAATTTTCCATCATTTTTAAAACGCCTTCCATGATACATACATCTAATCTTAGATGAATTAGATGGCTCTAGGACCAGCAAGTTACCTCTATGAGTACATACATTTGATAAACATTTAATATTGTTGCTTGAAGTCCTTGAAAGTAATAGAGGCTCATCTAAGTAACCCTCTAATAAAATCAAAGGGTACAGTGATTTTTTTTCTAATATTAGATTTTCATCTCCGATCCAATGCCAAGTTCTTAGAAATATTTTCTTTTTAATTATTTCAAACAACTCTGGGTCTTTATAAAAAATTGCAGGTAAGGTTTCCGCTTTACGTATGTCAGAGTCAACATTGAAATTTAGATTCATATGAAATCATTAAAAGAGTTAAGTTAATTTATATATAAATCTATAAGTCCCTCTGGTGTTTTTACAATTATTTGATTTTTCTTTTTGTCAACTTCAACTATAAATTCATCATGAATTGGAATTAAAACCTCATTTTTATTATGATCTATAACAAAAAGATCTTGAGAAATATTTTCTTTAATACTTATAATTTTCCCTATTTCTCCAAAGTCTTCATCTATAATTAGATAATTTATTACATCATGATAATAAAATTTATTACCTGTCAAAATTGGTAGGTTATTTATTGGTAAATAAATATCACAATTAATTATTGAGTTCGCTTCTTTTTCAGAATTAATTCCTTCAAATTTTAATCTTAAAAGACTGTCTTTATGAAATCTAGCAACTTCAATTTTATGTAAAGTCAATTTGTTTTCTTTATAAATAAATAAAGATTTTATTTTTTTATAATAACTTGGTTGGTCAGTGTCAATTTTTAATAACACCTCACCTTTAAAACTGTATTTTTTAGTTATTTTTCCTAAATAATAATAATCTTTCATATAAAAAAACCTGTTAATTTTAAATTAACAGGTTATAAATGTATTAAATGTTTTTTTAATATTTATTTATCTTCTTTAGGAGCTTCGTCAGCAGGAGCTTCATCAGCAACAACCTCTTCAGCAGGAGCTTCTTCAGAAGGAGCTTCATCAGCAACAGCTTCATCAGCAACAGCTTCTTCAGCAACAGCTTCTTCAGCAACAGC
>Ga0209534_10001139_pt1 | contig 28408 bp, 24 predicted proteins | sample COG_07_FD_184751 | JGI IMG/M metagenome (GOLD analysis project Ga0209534, IMG submission 184751) | Pelagic Microbial community sample from North Sea - COGITO 998_met_07 (SPAdes) (version 2) | ecosystem: Environmental > Aquatic > Marine > Neritic zone/Coastal water | place: Helgoland, sampling...
CTCAGTTACAAGAAACCTCATTCCCAATATTAGGGTACACTTCGTTTTTTGAACCTAAAATTGGGAATTTACCCCCAATATAGTTGTATATATAGATATATATTCGTATATTTAGGGTATAAAACCAATAACCCTTAAATTACGAATTATGAAAGTATTTATTTCCAGAGTTTCAACAGAAGAACAGAGTGAATTGAGACAAATTCAGAATGTAGAAGGATTTCAAAAAGTGGTTGTGGATAAATGTAGTGGATTGATTCCTCTGTGGGAAAGGCCACAAGCATCAAAGTTGAAAAAATTAGTTGATAACGGAACTATCAAACATATTGAGGTTCACTCAATCGATAGGCTTGGAAGAGATACTTTATCGGTGTTATCGGTATGGAAGGAACTAACTGAGAAAGGGGTGAGAGTTGTTTGTAGGAATCCTAACTTCCAAAACTTAACTGAATCAGGTGAAAAAGATTACTTCTCAGAATTATTACTAAATATCCTTTCAACTATGAGTTCATTTGAGAAATCTTTGATTAAAACTCGACAAATGGAAGGGATAAGAATCACTCAGAAAATATCACCTGAGAAATATAGTGGTAGAAAACAAAACACTAAGGAATCAACTCTTACTTTTTTAACTAAACACTCTAAGGCAGTTGAATACTTAGAAAGGGGAATGATGGGTGTTGAGGTTTCAAAATTGTGTGATATATCACTAAATACAATCACTAAGATTAAAAAGAATTTACAACCTCAACAAAAAGTAGCATGATTAGTTATTTCTTCTTAGTAGAATTCAATAAATCTTTTTGAGATAAATCTGTAAAGTGTTTGAATTTATCAGACATATTATCACGGATATAGAATTTTTCCATCGTATTTATATTGTGACCTGTAATTCTTGAAATTTCGAAAGGAGTTCTTGTGTTATTAGAAATAGAATGTGAAATGAAAAACCTTCTTAAATCGTGAGTCCCTTGAATTCCAAACTTATCCCATTCATTTTTTAATACCATCTCAAATTTGAACTCATTCATGTAATATGTTTTACTTCTCTTTGAGTTTGAATGATTCTTTTGATTTGGGGATGGAAACAGATAGTATGAATCTGGGAATAGTTCCATACAAACATCAATAAATGGTGTATCCCAATGTAGAGGTTCTCCCTTTTTATCATATGTGCATTTCGAAACTTTTAATATTTCTTCTGATGGTGGCATTTTCCAACTTCTTATAGTATCTGGAAATGGAACACTTCTATCTTTATTCTTGGATTTTATAATTTGGATTACCCAACCATCTTCTGTTTTTTCCCAATATGAAGCCATCTCATTTGGAAGGTTTGGGATATGGAAATTATTATAAACATCAACATTTCTGTAAGAGTATAAAACTTCACTAACTCTGAATCCTGCTCTTAATTGGAGGTATGAAATAAAATAAACTACATCCCTTCCAATCATGTGGGGTGCTTGATTTATTTTCCCATTCTTATCCCTAATCCTATCCAACCTACCATCGTTCTCACAATATCTTTGCCATATTTGTTGAATCTTCTTATTACATTGGATATAACTCTGTTCGAAATAAGATTTTTTGAATATTTTCTTTGTGGAGGGTTCTCTTTTAATTTGTGATAATAAATCATTTTGAAAATCTTGTGTAATTGGGTGGGAGGGGAAGAATTCTGCTCCTCCTAATCTCTTATCCTTACATAACCAATCTAAAAAATAACGAACTATCTGTAATTGTGCCTTAATTGAGGATTTCATCAATCCCTTATCTTGTAAATATTTAATGTATTCTATATATACATCTTTCATATCGTTAGTTGGAACGATATTTAATCTAATATTCTCTCTTTTAATCCAAGAACCGAATCTATCTATTGTATTTCTTCTTCCATTAACTACCGATTGAGTAAGAACATTATCATCCTCTAAAAAATCTTTATAACCAACAATGTATGTGTGTAGGTAGGATTTATTACGAATTCCCATTACGAACTTACTTCGAAGTTTTTCTTGTAAAATATTTACTGCATAATTAAATGAAGTTTGGTTTGGTTGTAAATCTTTTGGAGTAACAGAACAGAGGTATTTTTCTCTACCTTTTACCCTAGTTGATAGATTATAATACCAAAACCAAGTTCCTTTATGTTTTTTTAATCTAAAATGTCCATTGAATTCATTTCGAAGTGCAGGATTTAGAGAAATAATTTGTTCCTCTAGTTGTTTACTCCAACCATAAGTTTCTTTTAATTTAGAATTAGCTGTTTTTATATCCATTCTCTTCCTGTTGAAACAAATATAAGGAATTTTACTGATGTGTGGGGGAAGTGTGGGGAAAATATTTTATAGAGTAGGTATGTAGTTGGTTTGTAGGTAGTTAACTTGTATATGAACTCTCTATATAAAACTTCTTAGTGTTTTTCGTTTTAGGCTCAAGAACTAATTTTTTTCCTTGAATAGATTCATCAATTGTTTTCTCCATAAATTTTATAATGTCATTTATAAGACAATAAGCATGCAAATATACAATAAATTTATTTTTTATGACAAAGTGTCAGTGTTTTGATTATTTATTTTGATTTTACAAATCAATCCGCTTTATTTGAATTTATTAACCAAATAATTTAAAGAATGTTTTCATTTCAAAGTTTATTAAGTAAAATACAAGGCGCTTCGACCATAGATTTTGGAGACCTTTTTAATGAGTCTGTAACATTGTTTAAAAAAGTATGGGTTCAAGGACTGATTCTTCAACTGTTTTCAATTTTAATCATGCTTCCTTTTATCATTATCTTATATGTTCCTTATTTTGAACTTATTTTAGAAAACAGTTCCAATGGTGTTCTGAATTCTGCAGCTTTAGGCCAGGAGTTAGTAGATACTTATGGTAGTTCTTTATTATGGATTTATTCATTGATGCTTCTTGCTAGTTTGGTCTCTTATGTATTGTATTTAGGTTTTTTTAGAATTGTAAAACATATTGATCATGGGCAGGCATTTGTTTTCTCAGATCTTTTTTACTTTTTTAAGGCCGCATCAATTGCTAAGGCTTTAAGACTTGCGGTAACGTATTTGTTTATTAGCATATTGGCAGCCTTGCTTTGCTTTTTACCAATCATATATGCAATAGTTCCTCTGATGTTTTTATTGCCAGTTTTCGCCTACAATCCGGACTTGTCAATCTCTGAAATTGTTAAGGTTGGCTTTGCTCTTGGGAACAAAAAATGGGGAATTACCTTTTTAACCTTAGTTTTAAATGGAATATTGTTATATGTGATTGCCTTAGTCACTTGCGGACTTGGAACCTTGTTTGTTAGTTGTTTTATATACTTGCCTCAATATATTATTTATAAAAATGTTATCGGATTTGATGGACCGAAAGAGGGGGTTCAATCAATTGACTAATAAGTTATTAAACACATAGCCACATACACAAAAAACAGTTGCTTAAAACAGCTGTTTTTTGTTTTGTCGAAGAAATAAAAGAAAGAAATAAAAAAAATCATCTACATTTGTACTTCTTAAAAAACAAGTTATGGCTAAGAATTTAGTGATTGTTGAGTCACCTGCAAAGGCAAAAACTATAGAAAAATTTCTAGGAAAAGACTTTAAAGTGGAGTCTAGTTTTGGGCATATTGCCGACCTTCCTTCTAAGGAGCTAGGGGTTGATGTTGAAGGAGATTTCATGCCTAGGTATGAGGTTTCTACAGATAAAAAAGCGGTGGTTAGTAAATTAAAAACACTGGCCAAAAAAGCGGAGGTTGTTTGGCTAGCGAGTGATGAAGATAGAGAAGGAGAGGCTATTGCTTGGCATTTAGCGGAAACGTTAAAGCTAGATAAGTCAAAAACCAAAAGAATTGTATTTCATGAAATCACTAAAAGTGCTATTGAAAATGCAGTTAAAAACCCACGATCTATTGATTATAATTTAGTCGATGCACAACAAGCCAGACGTGTTTTAGATAGAATCGTTGGATATGAATTGTCTCCTGTATTATGGCGTAAAGTCAAAGGAGGATTATCTGCTGGACGTGTGCAGTCTGTTTCAGTCCGACTGATTGTTGAGCGTGAGCGTGAAATTAGAGATTTTAATTCTGAGGCTACTTTTAGAGTTGACGCCGAGTTTACGACTTCCAAAGGGCAGGCATTCAAAGCAAAACTTCCAAAGGCATTTAATAGCGAATCAGATGCAAAAGCGTTTTTGGAAAAAAATAGCACAGCTTCTTTCTCCGTAGCAAGCTTGGAGAAAAAGCCAGCAAAAAAATCACCTGCTGCTCCCTTTACAACCTCTACATTACAGCAAGAGGCTGCAAGAAAATTATATTTTTCAGTGAGTAAAACCATGAATATGGCCCAGCGCTTATATGAAGCTGGTTTAATTACATATATGAGAACAGACAGTGTAAACCTGTCTCAAGAAGCCCGTAATACAGCGGCTCAAGAAATCTCTAGATCTTATGGGGACGCTTACAGTAAGCCTCGTAATTTTAAAGGAAAATCAAAAGGAGCTCAAGAAGCTCACGAGGCGATTCGCCCTACAAACTTTTCAACGCATTCAGTTAATATTGAAAGAGATCAAGCCCGTTTGTATGACCTTATTTGGAAGCGTGCTATTGCCTCTCAAATGAGCGATGCTCAGTTGGAGCGTACCAATGTCAAAATTAATACGACAAGCCATAGCGAAACATTTACAGCAAATGGTGAGGTCATTAAATTTGATGGATTTCTAAAAGTATATCTTGAAGGTACTGATGAAGAAAACATGGAACAAGAGGGCATGTTGCCTGCAATGGTTCTTAATGAATCATTAGAAAATAATTACATAACAGCAACCGAGCGTTTTTCAAGACCACCATATCGATTTACTGAAGCCTCTCTTGTGAAAAAATTAGAAGAGCTAGGGATTGGGAGACCGTCTACGTATGCTCCAACAATTTCTACGATTCAAAACAGAAAATATGTTGAAAAAGGAACTATTGATGGAAACGAAAGAAGCTATTGTTTATGGACCATGTCTAACGGAGAATTGGTCGGCAAAAAACTTACTGAGAAATACGGTTCTGATAAAGGAAAATTAGTTCCTACAGACATAGGAATGATTGTTACCGACTTTTTGGTGAATCATTTTGAAGCTATTTTAGATTATAACTTCACAGCCAAGGTAGAAGCCGACTTTGATTTAATTGCAAGTGGAAAAGAAGACTGGACTAAAATGATGAAGTCATTTTATAAAGACTTCCACCCTCAAGTTGAGGAAGTTAGTCAAAATGCAGACCGTGAGTCAGGAGAGCGTATTTTGGGAACAGATCCAAAATCGGGTCGTCAGCTAAGTGTGCGATTAGGTAAATTTGGACCCATCGTTCAAATTGGTCTAGCCGACGAAGAAGAAAAGCAAGTTTTTGCTAGTGTTCCTCCAAACTTTCAACTGGCATCAATTACTTTTGAGGAAGCCTTGGACCTTTTTCAACTTCCAAAAGATTTAGGAGAGTATAAAGGAGAAGACATCATTGTAAATAACGGTCGTTTTGGTCCTTATGTGAAATTTGGTGAGAAATATATTTCAATTCCAAAGGGTACTGACCCAATGCGTGTAGAAATTGAAGATGCGATAGAGTATATTAAGGAAAAAGAGGCTGCAGATGCCCCAATATACGAATACGAAGGCTTGCCAGTTCAAAAAGGAAAAGGGCGCTTTGGACCTTTTATCAAGTGGAACAGCATGTTTATTAATGTGAATAAAAAATACGATTGGGACGATTTATCTTCAGATGATATTGAAACCTTAATCAAGGACAAAATTCAAAAAGAAATTGATAAGCTTATTCACGACTGGGAAGAAGAAGGCATTCGTGTCGAAAAAGCTAGATGGGGACGTCATAATATCATTCAAGGAAAAACCAAAATTGAACTTCCCAAAACAGTAGATGCTGCCAAGCTAACTTTAGAAGATGTAAAAGAACTGATTGCTAAAAATGCTCCAAAGAAAAAAACACGCGCTAAAAAGAAGAAGTAAATGATAGATTTCAGTTTTCTTTCTCCTGTTCAAGATCGGCTCGTTGATCAAATAGAGCTGCTACACGGTCAGGCTATAGGAAAAAAGCTAAGTGTCCATAGCTCTAAGGGAACTCCTGAACTTGAAGGTGTAAAAATAGCGATTGTAGGCGTTTTAGAGTCTAGGAATTCAGTAGGCCATATTGGAGAAGAATTTCAGCTTAACGAAATACGAAAAGCATTTTATAAATTATTTCCAGGAAACTGGTTACATGGTATGGCCGACCTAGGAGACATCCAAAAAGGGGCTTCTGTAGAGGACACTTATTTTGCCTTAATAGAAGTGGTTTCTAGCTTAGTTAAAGCAAATATAATCCCTTTAATAATAGGCGGGTCACAAGACCTTACCTATGCTAATTATAGAGCTTATGACAAAATCAGCTCAATGGTTAATATTGTAAATATTGATAAAAGTTTTGATTTAGGGGATTCCTCTAAACCTATAAATAACGGAAGTTATTTGGGCAAAATTATTCTCGAACAGCCCTATAATTTATTTAATTACACAGTCATAGGGTTTCAAACCTACTTTAACTCTCAGGAAGAGATTGATTTAATGGAAAAGCTCTACTTTGAGTCCTATCGTTTAGGAGATATTGCACATTCAATACGTTTAGTTGAGCCTGTTTTGAGAGATGCTGATATTGTAACTCTAGACTTAAATTCTGTTAAATCATCTGAGGTAAGTATTAAACAAAAATATTCTCCAAATGGATTCAATGGTCGTGAAATTTGCAGTATTTCTAGGTACGCAGGTATCAGTAATAAGGTAAGTTCTTTTGGAGTATATGAATATAATCCATCACAAGACGACGAAGCAACTGCTATGTTAGTGGCTCAAATAATGTGGTATTTTATTGAGGGTGTGAATTGCAGAGTTAAGGATAATGACTTCAGTGATCAAGGAAATTACCTTAAATTTACAGTGCTAGTTGAGGATGAAGAATTGGTGTTTTTTAAGAGTAAAAAGACCGGCCGCTGGTGGATTGAGATTCCTTTTTTAGAGTATTCAAATACTAAATCTAAACAACATCCGTTATTAGCCTGTATGCATGAAGATTACGAGAGCGCTACTAAAGGAATTATCCCTGAGCGCTGGTACAAAGCATACAAGAAAAATTAAATTTATAATTATATGTTATTATTTGATAACATTCAACAAAAATAAAGTTGCTTTTTAGGAAATATATAGATAAGTTTACAAACTAAAATTTTTTCAGGATTTAATTTCCTTGATTTTTATTTACATATGAAAAAAATATTTTTAATAACGTTAGTCATTGCATTTGTTAGCAGTTGTGGATCAAGTGACAAGGGTGAATTAGTTGGGGTCAAAGGTAAAAAATGGCACCCAGAGAAGCCCTATGGAATGAGCTTAGTGCCTGGTGGTGCTTTTATCATGGGAAAATCCGATGATGATATAGCAGATGTTCAGGATGCACCAACTCGAACTGTTTCGGTACGTTCATTTTATATGGACGAGACTGAAATAACTAATAGTGAGTACCGTCAATTTGTGTTTTGGGTTAGAGATTCAATACTTAGGTTAAAACTTGCAGAAATGGCCGAATTAGAAGGCAAGACGCCGGAAGATGAAAGTGGTATAGGAGCGTATGCTTACATTTCTGTTGAAGACGAAGATTTAACACCTTACGAAAAATACATGATAGACACCTACGGAGATGAGCAGCGAAAGCTTAACCGAGACGTGGATTTGATATTTGAAACTGATGAATATCCAGATGAACTGTATTCAGAAGTGTTAGACAATATGTACCTTCCTATGGAAGAATCTTATAATGGACAGCGTACTTGGGATGTAAGCCAATTTGAATTCGAATTTTCTTATATGGACATTAAAACGGCCGCAAAATTTAAAGATGTCAGCAGAAGTGATGTAATTGTAAAAGAAGCTTTAAATGTTTATCCAGATACAACGGTATGGATTCGCGACTTTGAGTATTCATACAACGAGCCAATGCATAATGACTATTTCTGGCACCAAGCTTATGGAAACTATCCAGTTGTTGGAATAAGTCACCAACAAGCACAAGCATTTTGTCAATGGCGAACTTTATTGAAAAACTCTTATAAAAAATCAAAAGGAAAGCAGTTTGTAAATTCATTTCGTTTGCCGTCTGAAGCAGAGTGGGAATATGCCGCAAGAGGAGGTCTTGAAGGGGCGAGTTATCCTTGGGGTGGCCCGTACACTAAAAATGACCGTGGGTGTTTTATGGCAAATTTCAAGCCTTTAAGAGGTAACTATGCAGCCGATCAAGCGTTGTATACTGTTGAAGCCGATGCCTATGAGCCAAACGACTACAACTTGTATAATATGTCCGGAAATGTTTCGGAATGGGTGATGTCTTCATACGAAGAATCTTCTTACGAATATTCGTCCTCGATCAATCCGAGTGTTAATGATGTCGATAACAAACGTAAAGTCGTTCGTGGTGGGTCTTGGAAAGATGTTGCTTACTTTTTACAAGTAAGTTCTAGAGACTACGAATATGCCGATTCAGCTCGAAGTTATATTGGCTTCCGTACTGTACAAGATTATATGGGTACTGACGCAACTGCTAATGAAGCTACCAATTAAAATTAACTAAATCAAAATCATCTAAATTCTAATAACTTTTTTTAAATCTAATATTATGGCACAAGAAGGAAAAATTACAATCACAAATATGGTCTACGGACTTGGGGCAGCAATTGTTATTGTTGGAGCACTTTTTAAAATACAACATTGGCCTTTTGCATCTGCAATTTTAACCGCTGGAATGATTGTTGAAGCACTTGTATTTACATGGTCTGCTTTTGAAAAACAATCCGATGATTTAGATTGGACTATAGCTTATCCAGAACTTTCTGGTGGGTCAGCCAAAGTTAAAGCGGGTAAAGAAGAAACCGCAGAAGGTGTACTTACCAAAAAATTAGATAGTTTATTAAAAGAAGCTAAGATTGACGGTGCCCTAGTAACTAGCTTAGGGGATAGCATAAGAGATTTAAACTCTGCTGCTGTTGGTATGGGTGGATCTGCAGGTGCTTCTGAAAAATACAACGATCAAATGGCGCAAGCTGCGGCACAAATGGAATCTATAAACAGTCTTTACAAAGCACAACTTGACAGTGCGACTCGTCAAGCTGAAATCAATCAAGATTCGATTGAAAATGCTACAAAATTAAAAGAGCAAATGGAATCTTTAGCATCTAACCTTTCTTCTTTGAATGGTGTCTACGGAGGCATGTTATCTGCAATGAATAAAAAATAATTAGTTTTTGAAACTAATATCAATCACTAATCTAAAAAATTAATTAACATGGCAGGAGGAAAAGCATCCGCAAGGCAGAAAATGATAAACTTGATGTATTTGGTATTCATCGCAATGATGGCTATGAACATGTCAAAAGAAGTACTGTCCGCATTTGGACTCATGGAAGCTAAGTTTGCAGAGTCAAACAGTTTAACATCAACATCTAACAGTGCCTTGTTAGCTGATTTGATAAGCAAAGGAGAAGAAAAACCAGAAGAATTTGCATTTGCAGCAAACAAGGCACAACAGGTAAGTGCTATTTCTGATGATTTCTTTAAATACATTGAAACTTTAAAAATCGATTTATTAAAAACTGGAGGATATTCGATTGATCCAGATACTGGCAAACTTCCATTTGAACAAATGGATAAAACTGATATTCTTGATGAAAAATGGTTTACAGGAGATCGGTTGACCAAGGCTGGAAACGCTGTAATGGTTGCAATTGATAAATATAAGTTAGACATTAAAGAGGTTTTAGGGACTGACATAAAATATAAGAAAGCAGTTGAAGCTTTTGATAGAAGATTTGATACAAGTCCAATAAAAAACAAAGATGGTGTTGAAAAGGGTTGGTTGGATTATAATTATCAAGGATTTCCAGCTATAGCCTCTTACACAAAGCTTACGGCTATACAGAACGATGTTAAAGTAACCGAGGCGAGTATGTTTAACCTGTTTTTAGGAAATACACTTACAGAAGCAGTTACTTTGAAAAATTATAAAGCCATTGTTCTGGCAGATAAATCAGCATTTTTTGCAGGTGAAAAATTTCAAGGGCGTGTTGTTTTAGGTAAATATGCAAATGTAATTCCAACCAAACTTTCGGTTAATGGCCAGGAGATTGATATATCTCAAGCAATTGACTCAACAGGGGCAGCGAAGTTAGACTTCAATGTTGGTTCTGTAGGCGAGCAAAAAATTGATGGTCGTTTTACATTTTTAGAAGATGGAAAACCGTTAGAGATCCCTATTGTTGGTAACTATGTTGTAGTACCAAGGCCTGATGATGCTTCTATTGCAAATGATAAAATGAATGTTGTTTATAGAGGACTTAACAATCCATTAAGTATCTCTTTTGCTGGAGTTCCTGATAATAAAGTAAATGTTTCAGTTAATGGTGAGTCTACAATTAGAAAGGTCAGTAATGGAAAATATGTCTTAGTTCCATCTACTGGAAAAGAAGCTTTAATCTCTGCGATAGCAACCTTAGACGATGACACTAAAGTCATTTCTACTCAATTGTTTAGAATTAAGTCAATTCCTAATCCAAAAGGAAAAATTTCCGGAAAATCAGGTTCTATTAGACTTAATAAAAATTCTGTTTTAACTTCTCAGATATTAGCTGATTTTGGAGACTTTGTTTATGATTTAAAACCATCGGTTTATTCTTTTGACATAACGATATCTGGACAAACTCCGATTACTGTAAGTGGTAGGAATAGATTAGACGATAGAGCTAAAGAAGCTGTTAGGAGAGCGCCTAAAAGATCATCAATCACAATAGATAATATTAAAGTCAGAGTGCAAGGGGTATCTGCTCGTATCCCTGAAGCTGCGCCAGTAATTATACAATTGACAAATTAAAAAAAAATGAAATATTTACTTTTATTAATCTTGATTCTACCAGCTTCGGTGCTTGGACAGCGCAATATTTTAAATGCAAAGTCACCTGATGAAATTGGGCAAAAAACAATCGATGAGCTCATTATAGGCGAAGATGAAGGTCCTCTAGCCTATGCATATGTTAATGAAAGAGATGTTTTATTTTCAATGACTGTTTGGGAATCTATAGATTTAGATGAGCGTGTAAATTTTCCTTTGTATTTCCCTGCAGATACTACTCTTGTAAGGGTAGAAAGAAGACCATTAATTCACTACTTGTTAACAAATGCCAAAGATGATTTTATTGAAATTTACAAATCAGATATCTTAAAGGATCCGATCGACTTGTTTGAGCTTAACGAAAGTTTAAGGTATCGAAAAATTAAAGCAGGTAAAGACGAAGGTATTGGAGAAGAGAGAATTGAGAACGAAGGAGGCTCAAGAAAAGGGTTCCTTATTTTAAACAAGGTTGATCTTGGTGAATATACTGGAGTTGATGAAACTCAGATGGATGATGAAGAGTTTGCTAAATTTAATACTGAAATGGAACGTTTAATTTTTGATAACAATTTGCTTGATCCAGAAGATTATGATGAGTCGGTATTTGATTATGCAGATGTAATTGAATATAGAATTAAAGGCGTCTGGTATTTTGATAAGCGTCAAGCAGAGCTAAAATACAGACCAATTGCTATTGCTCCTGTGATGGTTAGTCCATCTCAAAAATCTAAGTTGATTGATAATCCTAATGAAAAGGTTGTGCCAGTCCCAATGTTTTGGATGTTTTATCCGGATACTAGAGAGGTGTTATTTGAAGCAGAGGCTTTTAACGAAGCAAATACCTCTAAGCCTGTTAACTTTGATCATTTAATTAATTCAAGACGTTTTTCAGCTTTCATATACAAAGAAGACAACGTGTTTCAAGACAGAAGTTTGAAGGAGTACATCCCTGAGAATGCCCTTATGCAGTTGTTGGAATCTGAACGTATTAAAGAGAAAGTTAGAAATAAAGAACAAGATATGTGGAGTTACTAAACACATTCCACTTTACATACAAAACGCTTATCTTTAGATAGGCGTTTTTGTTTTTAAAATAGTTTATAAATGAACTGTGATTACATTATTGTGGGTTCGGGATTGGCAAGTATTATGTTTGCGGAGCAACTGCGTACACATCAAAAGTCTTTTGTGGTTATTAGCGATCGCTCCCAACAGGCTTCTGTGGTAGCAAGTGGATTATATAATCCAGTGGTTCTAAAACGCTTCACAGCGGCTTGGAACGCGGCTAGTCACTTAGAGACTGCCATTCCAAAATACGCCAGCTTAGAGAAGCTATTAGGGCTTAAGCTTGATTATGAAGTGCCTATCCACCGCGTGTTTAACTCGGTTCAAGAACAAAACAATTGGTTCCTAGCTTGCGACAAGCCGTTGCTTACGCCATTTTTGAATCCTAAGTTAGTGGACAATAAAAACACCTCGATCAAAGCCCCTTTTGGGTTTGGAGAAGTCAATGCTACGGGCAGGATTGATACTCAAAAGCTAATAGAAGCTTACAGTGCTTTTTTAACTGAAACCAACCAATATATAGCAGAAACGTTTGATTACGAAGATTTGATTGAAACTCCTGAAGGCCTTAGTTACAAGTCCATACAGGCCAAATATATTGTGTTTACGGAAGGCTTTGGAATTCATAAAAACCCCTATTTCAAAAAACTTCCTTTAGAAGGAACTAAAGGAGAACTGATTACCATACATGCGCCACAACTTCTGTTATCAACCATTTTGAAGTCCAGTATTTTTGTCATTCCAATGGGGGAGGATCAGTATTTAGTAGGATCGACTTATGAATGGACCGACAAAACAAATACCCCTACAGAAGGCGCTAAATCTCAGCTTTTAAACAAATTGGAGCGCTTAGTGACTTGCGACTTTAAAGTAGTAGATCAGCGTGCGGGTATTCGCCCAACAGTATCTGACCGTCGCCCGTTAGTGGGACGTCATCCAAATCATAAGCAAATGTACGTGCTTAACGGCTTAGGAACCCGTGGCGTTTTGATTGCTCCGGCCATGGCCGAAGCCCTTTATGCGTTTATAGAAACGGACACACCGCTTCCTGAAGAAATTGATATTAATCGTTTTTCGACTGTTTTTTTTTAACTAAAGACGCATCATAGCTCATAAAAAGATTGATCCATATATTTCGAGACAGTCGCATAATCACAGGCATGAGCCCTATAAGTGTTGCCACAATAGCCATAAAAGAAAAAAACAAAGAGGTTTCAAACATAATAAATGTGATTATAAAAGCAGCGACTGAAAAGCCAACCCCAACGCCGTAACTGACATACATTGACCCATAAAAAAAAGAAGGTTCAATCTTGTATTTTGTTTGACAATTCCCACAGCGTTCATGCATTTCCAAGGTTTGAGTTAGTTGGTAGGCATTACTATTTTTGTACATAAAATCTTGATGACATTTTGGACAATTGCCTGTTAAAATACTATACAGCTTATTTCCTTTTTTTAATATCATAATTTCCTATTTTTGCAGCTTGTTAAGAACCACAAGCGAATCTATTTATAATTTTTTCTTTTTACAATTTTTAAATGCTAAACATACATAAGTTATCCGTTTCATTTCAAGGCGATTATTTGTTTGAAAAAATTTCCTTTCGATTGCGTGGTGGCGATCGAGCAGGCTTAATCGGAAAAAACGGTGCTGGGAAATCCACCCTTCTAAAATTACTTTCTGGAGATTTAGAATATACAGAAGGTCAAATTGCACAAGAAAAAAAAGATCTTAGGATAGGTTTTTTGCGACAAGACATTGATTTTGTGTTAGGACGCACCATTCTTGAAGAAGCCTATCAAGCATTTGTAGAAATTAAAGCCTTGGAGATTCAGCTCGAAGATATAAATACCCAACTGGCCGAACGTACCGATTATGAAAGTCAGGTTTACCATGATTTAATGGTGGGGCTTAACGAAGTTCAAGAGCAATATGAAATCCTCGGGGGGTATAACTACCAAGGGGAAACAGAAAAAATCTTATTAGGACTAGGATTTAAACGCGAAGATTTTAATAAACTAACCGATACCTTTTCGGGGGGGTGGCGCATGCGTATCGAATTGGCTAAGCTATTGCTACAACCTAATGACATACTGCTGTTAGATGAGCCCACCAACCACTTGGATATTGAGTCTATTATTTGGCTAGAGCAGTTTTTAAACAACTATTCAGGGGCGGTGGTTATTGTATCTCATGATAAAATGTTTTTAGATAATGTAACCAACCGAACTATTGAAATTGTATTGGGTAAAATATATGATTATCCAAGAGCATACACCAAGTATTTAGTGCTTCGAGAAGAACAAAAAACACTGCAGTTAGCCTCTCAAAAAAATCAGCAAAAACAGATTGAACAAACTGAGAAACTCATCGAGAAGTTTAGAGCCAAAGCCTCGAAGGCGACCATGGCGCAATCGCTGATCAAGAAACTAGATAAAATTGAACGTATTGAAGTCGATGAGGATGATAATAGCGTTATGACGCTTAAATTCCCGGTTTCTACAACACCAGGTAAAGTAGTGGTAGAAGCGACTCAAATTTCCAAAGAGTACGGTGATTTAAAAGTATTACAACATATTGACCTTATGGTTGACCGTGGGAGTAAGATTGCTTTTGTAGGGCAAAATGGACAAGGGAAATCGACGCTTGCTAAAATTATTGTAGGCGATTTAGAGGCTAAAGGAGACGTCAAATTGGGTCATAATGTACAGATTGGATATTTTGCTCAAAATCAAGCGGAGTATTTAGACGGGAGTAAAACTGTTTTAGACACGATGATCGACGCTGCTAATGAAACCAACAGATCTAAAGTTAGAGATATATTAGGATCCTTTTTGTTTAGAGGGGATGCCGCGGATAAGTACGTAAAGGTCCTTTCTGGGGGGGAACGTAACCGTTTAGCCTTAGCCAAATTACTGCTTCAGCCCTTAAATGTGCTAATTATGGATGAGCCTACCAATCACTTAGATATTAAATCCAAGACGGTTTTAAAAACAGCTCTTCAGCAGTTTGAAGGGACCCTTATCTTAGTTTCTCACGATAGAGATTTTCTTCAAGGGCTGACGTCAACAGTTTATGAATTTAAGGACCAAAAATTAAAGCAATATTTAGGGGATATTGATTTTTATTTAGAACAACGTCAGGTAGAGAATTTGCGTGAAGTTGAAAAACGCACTCTAGTCAAAACGCCTGAAAAAGCGGCGGCTCCAAAGCAGTCCTATGAAGATCAAAAGCAACTCAAATCGCTCAACAACCGCTTAAGCAAGGTTGAGTCGTCGATCGCAACCTTAGAGCGTGCTATTAAGGCTATTGATATGGAAATGGAAACTAATTATGACCAGGCTGTCTCCCAGCCAGGTTTCTTTGATAAATACCAAGCTAAAAAGGATCAGCTCAATCAATTCATGAGCGATTGGGAGCAAATAACGGAGTTAATTGAAACGCTAAATTAATGGAAGAACACTTTTATCAATGCCCTCACTGCTGGGAAGAGGTTTCTATTTTAATAGATTTTTCACAAGTCTCTCAAAATTATATTGAAGATTGCGAAGTCTGTTGTAATCCTATACAGTTTAGCATCAATATCTTAGACCAAACGCTTACTTCTTTCGAGGCAAACAGCATTGAACAATAATATATATCTTAAGTTTTTCTTTTAAAATTATAAAAAGGTTGTATATTTGCCATCTATATCGCGGGATAGAGCAGTAGGTAGCTCGTCGGGCTCATAACCCGAAGGTCACTGGTTCGAGTCCAGTTCCCGCTACTAAGCGAGACTCAAGTACTTTTTGTATTTGAGTCTTTTTTATTTCAACATTATAAGCATCTTTAAATGAGTTGGTTAGGTCAAAAATCATATTCATTTTGCTGGTTCGACATTCTTTGTAATTTTTAAGATTTATTACTGAGGTTCTTAATAAATAAATTACAATTTCTGAGTCCCTTTGGTTTTTAGAAGACTTTCTTTTTTGCCCGTAGCTGAATTAGGGTCTTCGTAACCTGAATCCTTAAAGACATCTTTTGCCCAAATCTTATGTAAGTCATTAAGTTCTTTTACTATTTCCGGATGTTGTGAGGAATGATTTATTTCTTCAGGATGTTCATCCTCTAAATTTGCTAAATAATATTCAGGCATTTCAAACTCCATTTCAGGGTGTATAGAATATTTACCTGTAGTATCATGTCCATTATAGATTAATTTCCAATCCCCTTTTCTTACAGCCCACATGTCTTGCCACATCCAGTGTAGTTCTTCGTGAGGAGATGCTATATCATTAGATTTTATTACTTCAACAATACTTTTTCCATCAAGTTTGTTTTGTGGAAGCGGGATATCCAGTATTTCACAAATTGTTGGTAGTATGTCTAAATTTAAAATGACTTGATTTCTGGATTCTCCTTTTGGAAAAAGTTTAGGATAGCTGATAATTGCAGGAACACGCAATCCACCTTCAAAAAAGCTACCTTTTGCACCTCTCCACTTTCCAGTGTAACCACCTCCGCCATTACCACCATAACTCATGTCCCAATTATAATAATCTTCAGTTGAATGGCCATTGTCACTCATGTAAATTATAATGGTATTATCTCTTAAATTTAAGGCATCTAATTTATCCAATACCTGTCCTATACGGTTATCAACAGTCGTAATCATAGGAGCATAGGAGTTTCTTGGCCATTTTAAATTTTTATATTGATCTATAAAAGTTGAATCTGGTTGTTCTGGGTAATGGGGTAAATTGAAAGGGAGATATAAAAAGAAGGGCTGATCTTTATTTGTTTCTATAAATTCATTGGCTTCAGCTACTTGCATGTCAGGAAAATACTTTCCATTTTCAAAAATTTCTTCCTTTCCTCTGTATAGGTCATGAAATTGTGGCTTTTGCCATTTGGCATGTAAAAACTTATGTGAATAATAATCGATAAAACCGCCTCTAAATCCAAAAAAGACATCAAATCCTTGGTCAAGAGGACCGTGATTCATGGTTGCACCTAAATGCCATTTCCCTATTAGTCCTGTTTTATAACCGTTTTCTTTTAAATGTTCAGCAATTGTAATTTCCTTAAGATCCATCACCCTTCCTACTTGATCGTTAGGGTTACACGAAGTCCATTGGTTAACGCCACTTCTTTGTGGTGCTCTTCCAGTTAGTAAAGCTGCACGTGAAGGGCAACATACGGTATGCGAATAGGCTTGTGTGAATTTTACTCCTTGAGTCGCTAATTTGTCTAAAACAGGTGTGTTAATATCTTTTGCACCATAACATCCAGCATCTAATGTACCTTGATCATCTGTATAGATCAATAATATATTTGGTCTATTTTCTGGTCTGATTGCTAATTCTAATTTAGCGGTTTTGTCTGCTTGTGTATTTGAACTACAAGAAAGCATGCCAAAACTTAGTATTAGCAAATTAATTTTAAGTACGTTTGTTATCAAAGCCTTCATGATTATAGTGGAGGGAAGTATTCTCAAGTATTAATTTTAGATGATGATAGGAATCGTTATTAAATGTTGGTTTAGTTATTAGAGTCCACTCTTTTTAACTTGATTAAATGCTGTTTCATAGATATCGTTAAATTCCATATGTGGGGAATCTTCGCGTATTTTTTTAACTTTATTTAATACCTCATCCCTGATTCCGAGTGAGTGAGCTTCGTATAACCAATCTTCAGCTTTCATTCTTGTTATCTAATTTTTGAATTTCCGCTCTTAGTGTATACTTATCGTCTTTGTGTTTTTAGTAAGAGCGTTGAATTCATTTTCTTTACGGATAGAAATTGCACTATCTCATCAGTTCGATTTAGTGCATTTTGTTCTGCTTTTGATTGAGAGAAAGTAGATGAGGTAATAAACAGTATGCTAAATAAAAGACTATTTATATCAAATACTAACTTAACAGAATTAAAGAAGATTTAATTTTTAGATTTATTTCTTTTTGATTTTAAATAATCATTGTATTTTGATTTGAAATAATCATGGAATTTATTCATTTTTTCACCTCCTAAAATGTCTCTTAATCTTCTATTGTATATTGGACCTAGTTTTTCAATTTCCGCTTTTCGTGTATTCTTATCGTCTTTGTATTTTTTTCTAAGAACGTTGAATTCATTTTCTTTTTCAAGAAGAATATCGTAAACCTGAACATTTTCAGTTTTTGTTAATTGTAAGATTTCTGTTAACTTTTCTGTATCTTTTTTAACAGAGTCTTCTACTTTTGATTGAGCATTTACAGAATAAGAAAGAATGAATCCAAATAATAATAAGTAAGCTTTTTTCATGGTCTAAAGGTTTAAATTAGTTTATAATAAAGCAAATTTAGTTTCATAAAAAGAAAATTACATCACCAATTGTAGCATATTGTAACACAAATATTTCTCCTTTAGTAAAAAACTACCTATTATTTATTTTAGAGTTTTTGTAAAAAACTTAATACCTTCATAGCATAAATTCTATCCATAGAAACTCAGGGCTTTTGTTTTTTTTAATTGATTCAAAACTAGGTTGTATTTTAAACTCAATAAGACTTGATTGCAAGTCTTTAGCTTCTTGAAAATTCACTATTTCATCATGTGTTGGAATCTGTGTATTTCTTGGATACCATTCACCAAATGTTAAGGTTCGGTATAGGCGCTCCAATGGAATTATAATTACAAACTTAGCATCTTGAAATCAATTTGGAGTTTCATTTTGATTGGCTAGTAACTCCCAAGTTTTATTGTAGACTATATTCTCTTTTTCTTGAGAGGATGTTTTTTTACTGGAACAGGCAAAAAATATATACTTGATATTAGAATAGTTGATTTATTGATGAAAAGTTTTATAATTTAATTAACTTTTGGCGAATGGTTAGATCTCTTTCTCTCTTTTTCGGCCTTTTTGTTAAGTTCTTTTGGTGATATGTCAAAAAGAGAACCAGACAATTTAGAATAACGAGGTTGTTTATCCTCAGAAGGCAATGCATTAACTATGTTTCGAAACTTCACCAAGGCGTGCTGGACGTCTTCAGATGTTGAATTTAATAAGTTATTTACTTCTTTTATGTCCTTTTTCAAATCGTATATTTCAGTTATTTGCTGCAAGGTATCGACAAACACTTTATATCTTTCGCCTCTAAGGGCTCTGTCTCTAAATTTATGTACATTTTTTACGCGTCCATTGTCAATTCTGGCTGGCAACGATCCCATAGTTAAAATCCAATCGCGATCGCTTTTGTCTTTTTTTCCTAATATCAGGTTTTTAAATGATTTGCCATCAAATTGAAATTCATTGGGTAATGTTGCACCTCCTAAATCTGCAAATGTTGGAAGTAGATCACTAAAATCAATCAGAGCATCAGTTACTTTTCCTGAAGGAATTTTTCCAGGCCAATTGACAATGAATGGTTCGTTTACACCATTTTCCGTTAAATAAGTTTTACCACCCCTAACTGTCCTCCCATTTATATGTCCAATAATATTCCCTGAGGTGCCATTATCTGTAGTCCAAACAATAATCGTGTTGTCTCTTATTTCTAGATCTTCTAGGGCAGTTATTAGCTTCTTTAGAATTTGATCGGTATAATTGACCATTGCTTTGTGCTTATCCATTTTTGAAGTTATATTTGGCTCTGTTGGAGTAGTGGTGAAAGGTCCATGAGGTAGACACATTGGGTAATAAATCATCATTGGATTTTTTTTATTTTTCTTCATAAAATCAATAATGAAATCGGTGAAAATATCTTCCCCAAATTTTCCTTTATAAGTTTTACTGCCATTTTTTGTGTGAATATATGGATTCCAGTATCTTTCTTTGCTTTTTTCTATATTTCCGCCTTCACCTCCAGTCCACATGCAATAGTCATCAAATCCATGTGAAACCATGGCTTCAGGTTGTAATCTAAAATCATTAATTTGCCATTTGCCAGCTATACAAGTTTTATAACCTGCTTTCTTCATGATTTTAGCTATACTTGGATTTTTTTCAGAATCAAAATTAGCTCCATGTCCCCATCTAGGGACATCATAATGATTTACCCAACCATGACGAAATGGATATTGTCCAGTCATAAAAGTAACTCTGGATGGAGTACATTGCGGCATTGACCATGCATTGTTAAATTGCATTCCAGTTTTAGCTAATAAATCTATATTAGGAGTATCAATATCATCTGCATTGTATTGGCTAACCCATTCTTTACCCATATCGTCTAATAAAATAAACAGGATGTTAGGCTTTTGATATTGTGTGTTAATAGTTACATGTTTAGATTTTGTGTTCCCACAACTAATCAATAAAATTGTTGTTATAACAATTAGAATACTCTTTATTGACGTCATAATTTTAATACGATTCATTTTTTTTAAATGCGGTTGTTATTTTTTTAAAACCTGAACATAATAGGCTCCCATATCGACTTCATCTCCTGTAAAACGGGTCATTAACCTTTTGTCTTTTCCTGCTTCCAAATTAACTTGAAAGTTAATACTTGTGTCCGTTTCTTTAATGTGCTGTTCCATTTTCTCTCCATCAATTTCTATAATTGCTTTATGAATATTTAAAGCTTTTCCCTCAAGGCTCTCATTGACACTTGTTCCTTTTAAAGCAGGTCTTTTTTCCATTCCAGAAGTAATGGGAAGTTTCATTGATAGTGGCCACCTACTCAATGTAATTTCATAAATTCCTGTAGATTCAATATCCAACACCCAAAAACCATTTCCTTGTAGACCACTTCTAATATGTTTGTGGTTCCAAGGAACTTGTGTGTCGGAATGCCAATCGTGGCTAGTTAAATTAACAGGATTCTCTTTGGGTGAACCAATTCCAATAGCGGGATATTTTTCAAAATCTATAGAAACATCGTCCCACCACTCTTCATACGTTTTTCTGAATTTTTTAACTTTCTTTGGTTCTTCTAAAGCAACATCATTCGTCTGACTAGGATCATCCACCATATTATATAATTCTTTCCCATTTACCAGTCTCCAATTATCAGACATCACAGCACTTTTTCTCCATTTTATAGGGTGTTCAACTCTTTGCGAATCTGTTATCAATAATCTTTCTGACCAATCTTTACTTGAACCATTAATTAAGGGCATCAAGTTTTTACCATCGAAATTAATCGGTTCATTTAATTTAAGTTCACATAATGCTATCAGTGTAGGTAAAACATCTATATGAGCTGAAATATTATTAATATCTTTTCCCGCTTCTAGTTTTCCGTTAGGATATTTGATAAAAAAGGGTACTCTATGACCGCCATCATATTCGCTATTTTTTTTACCTCGCATTCCAGCATTAAACGCTTTAATATTTTTAATTTTCTTGTCCCCCATTGAAGAGCCATTATCGGTCATAAAAATAAGAATGGTGTTATCTGCAATTCCTAATGATTCAAGTTTTTTGGTTAAGATTCCAATATTGTCATCAACATTGGTAATCATTCCATAAAACTCATTCGATGGAACATTTTTAATTCCTTTATAGGGTTCACTATACTTATTATCTACATAAAATGGACCATGTGGCGCATTTGTAGATATGTAACAGAAAAACGGATTGTCTTTTTGTATCTCTATATATTTAATGGCTTCTTCAAACCAGATATCAGTGCAGTAGCCTTTATATTCCTCTAACTTTCCATTATGAGTATAAGTATCATTGTAGTAATCATTATCAAAAAAATCGGGTGTTTGTCCAACCCCTCCAGCTCCATGTATTAGCACTTCTTGAAAACCTCTGTCTTGCGGTCTAAAAGGATAGTTATCTCCCAAATGCCATTTTCCAAAAATAGCCGTATGATATTCATTTTCTTTAAATACATCGGCTATAGTTACTTTATCTTTTCTTAAAAGTGACCTTCCCCCAATGGTATGCCAAACACCAGTTCTATTTGTATAAAGCCCTGTCATTAATGCTGCCCGTGTTGGAGCACATGTTGGGCTCACATGAAAATTTGTAAACCTAACGCTCTCTGAATGAAGCTTATCTATGTTGGGTGTTTTTAAGATCGTATTTCCATGACTAGCTAAATCTCCATAACCCTGATCATCGGTCATAATAAGTATAACATTAGGTCTTTTTTCTAGATTCTCTTGTGCCTTTACACTATCTGTACCACAAATAAAGTACACCACAAACAATAGAATTTTAATATTTAATTTCATATTTAAAAATTTTAATACACTAGTTAACTGTAAAGCTCCAAACGTTTCCTTTTTGAGTTCCGTTCTTGGTAACTTCATCTATTCTCCAATAATAGGTTTCTCCAGCATTTAATTTTCCAGGAGAATAGATATTATTTTTTTGTCTTCCTTTAAACTCAGGTGAGTTTTTGGATGCATTTTTTACAGTGTCAAAATCTCCACCAATATATATATCGCTTGAGTAAGCTTTATAAGCCGTTAGCCACATTAAATCTGCGTCAGTTTTAACTGTTTTAGATTCAGTAGGAGGAACTGGAGTTGAAGCTATTTTATCTTTGAAACCTGGAATCCAATAATTTAGATCGCCAAACTCATAAGCTCCAATATCTGGGGCTTTTCCTAAATATGGGATTTCTTTTCCTTCAATAAGTGCTCCTTTATCTACTAAGTCAGAGTTTTTTTTAGGTCTAAAGTCTAAATTATCAGGATCTCTTAATTGACTTCTTATATCAGCATTTTTAAAATTACCAGACCAGTTATGGTCAACTATTCCAGGAACTGGATAATCTTTACCTGATTTTGTTCTGTGCCCTGAAAATTTATTAGATATATTGTTTCTGGTAATTGTCTCGTAGTTTCTACCTTGAATAGGTAGATTACTAGACACAATTAAATCATTTAAACGATTATCAAAACTTAAATTGTTATAAATAAAATGTTTGTCTCCTTTAAAGAAAATTCTATTAGTTTTCCAGGCAACATTATGGTGCATATTTCCATTCTCACCCCAAGTAGAATTTGGAATATTCGAATTATCATAACGCAATCCTTGTTTTACTGAATTATGTACCCAATTATAACGTGTTTGAGATTGATCTTGCTCTTTAGCACTTATTTGAATGAGTGATCCGTCATTCTGTAAATATCCTGAACGAGACAAATTATTTAATTCAATAGTATTTCTAACGCCTGCTTTATACATTTCAGAAGTTCCGGCAGTATGTACAGTATTTCTTCTAAACAATAAATCAGTTGATCGTAACATGTTTATGGTATACCCTCCTTTATATGTACAGCTATAATCAATGGAATGCATATAATTATTCTCAACTATATTATTTGATCCATTCATATTAATTACGGGTCCATCCATATATTCAAATTTGCAATTTCTAACAATGTTAAATGCTTTGCTATCAAACTTTCTCATTATCATAGAAGTTACATTTATTTCAGATAGATCATTTAACATCCGCTTTGAATAACTTGGGTATTCGAAATTGCAATTTTCAACAGTTATATGATTACTTTCATAAGTATTAAAAGTTGTTCCAAAGAAATTTATCCCTTCAATTTTTATGTGCGATGAGTTTTGAATATCAAATGCATAGGATTGTGTTTTTCCTTTAATTTCTAATCCTTTAGGATGTTTTCCTTTAGGAGTCCAAAGATAAACCGTCTTGTTTATCGGATTGTAGAACCATTCATTTTCTTCATCCAACAATCCTAATTTACCTTCTAAAAAATAGCCGTGTTTTTTTACTTTACCTTCATAGCTGAAATGTACTTTTATGCCTTTTCTTTTAGTGTCGTATTTAAAATTATCAGAATTGGGGGTATGCTCAATTACATTAGATTTAAAAGTTTTAAATGAACCTGAATTTACAATAATAATTGCTCCTGTTAAATCTTGGTTTATCAAAGCTAATCCTTTATTGAAGTGATGTCCATAACTACTTTTTTCTTTTTCAGGCCAAGCCATTGATTTGGTTTTATCCCAAACGGATCCATCATACCAATTTCCATTTGGCCATCTGGCGGAAGTCATACTTTTTTTATCTACGAATAATTGCCAAATATCTTTTTTGATTTTAGCTTTATAAATATTGCCTTCGTGCTTCGTCCAAGTTGTTTTAATCAATTCGGTTCCATCTAAAACAACATTTTCATTCTTATAAGCCTTAAATGTTATAGGTGAAGTATAAGTTCCATGGGTTTCATTCAACGTGATTATTTCATGATAAAATCCTTCTCGAATATAACAAATATCACCAGCTTTCATTTTTTTTGAAGCTTTTAAAATTGTTTTAAAAGGCTTGTTAAAAGTTCCAGGATTTGAATCTTCTCCTTTAGTTGATACATAATAAGAGGCAACTGCCATCGGTACTTTTTTATCTTTAGATTTATTCTTTTTTGATTTTAAATACTCATTGTATTTTGATTTGAAATAATCATGGTATTTTTTCATTCTTTCTTTTCCTAGAATGTCTTTTAATTTTCTATTGTATATTGGATGTAGTTTTTCAATTTCCGCTCTTAGAGTATCCTTATCGTCTTTGTGTTTTTTTCTAAGAACGTTGAATTCATTTTCTCTTTCAAGAAGAATATCGTAAACCTGAATATTTTCAGTTTTTGTTAATTGTAAGACTTCTGTTAATTTTTCTGTATTTTTTTCAGCAAAGTTTTCTGCTTTTGATTGAGCATTTATAGAATAAGTGAGAATGAACCCAAAGAATAATAAGTATACTTTTTTCATGGTTTAATAATTTAAATTAATTTAAAAAAATCAAATTTGGTTTGATGAAAAGAAAATAATATTACTAATTATAGCATATCATAATACAAATATTTCACCTTTAGTAAAAAACGACCTTCTATTATATTGATAACGTGAGAACCTCTTTTCAACTCCTCTATTTTTCGCTGTTACAATGACACCTTTTCTGAAGTTAATTTGTCTGCCTTTGTTGTTTAAGGCCTCTTGTAACCTATAACATCCATACATTTCAGGGCTAACATCATCCAATATTGTCAAAATAATGTTTTGTTGTTTGTGCTTGTAAACTTGTAAATCCTAAACAAGTTATAGAAAACAGTAATAAGATATTTTTCATTTAAATTTAATTTTATCGGAAGTTATATGTTACCAGAAATCATATATTTCTTGTCCGGCTCTATTTCTATGGAAATTAGGTTTTCTTCCATCCACATCCTGTAAATTATATTTCATGTATTTTTTAGGGAATTCAGCTGTTTTTAAACCAATTTTAGACATGTCAATTTGTTTGAATCCTAATTTTAATGCTGGAGATTCAGGTTTTAGTTTAAAGTTTGCATTTGCAACATCTTCAAATAATGGATCAGCGGTGATGCTATTTTTTTCAATTCCAGTTTTTCTTTTGTTTTCTATATGTTTTTTTGCTTGTTCAACATTTTTAGCACAGTAAAAAATATTAGTATCAACAGCGCAATCTTCTGGCTTAGAAATTCCTTCGGAAGCTCTGTAAGAAATATTATAATATCTAATTGCATATAATGATTCATAAAAAATATTATGTTGAACTTTAGAACCGTAGTCTGCCTCTTCGTCAGGATATGAAGCAAATCTAATGGATTCTCTAGAGCTACAATCAACCATAATATTATTTACAATATGGTTATATCCTTTATGAACAATTCCTGACACATTTGCCATATAAATAATATTGTTTTCAAAAGTTGTACCGCGTTGCCAATCATCAGTTCTCATTACTCCTGAAGCGTGGCTTGTTATGTGATGTGCAAAGTTATTTCTCATAATATTTCCTTCACCTGCACCTGAAACGTTTAACGCTGAACCATCAGCTAATTCTTCCAGTGCTCTGTATACCTCATTGTTTTCAACTATGTTATTTTTAGCATGTAAAAATGGTGTATATTTTTGCCAAAACGTACCTTCTTTTGCAATTGCTTTGTCAATTTCATTCCAGCGAATAGTTTTTGAACCTTCGTCAAAATCTATCTCTCTTTTTTGAAGAATAGGAACTCTAATTCCGCAAATACCAACTGCTTTTCTAGGCACATGGTGAATTAAGTTATTTGAAATGATATTACTACCACTTTGCCATACAAATATGGCTGCTCCCATTTTCATAACAGCTCCCACATGATGAATTACATTGTTTGTAATGGTATTGTTTTTATTTACATCTTTTGTTCCTGGTCCGTAACCACATAACAAAATCCCCATATGACCAACAAAATCAATCATATTGTTTTTAATAGTTATATTTTGAGCATGTAAATCAAGTCTTATAGCAGATCCACCACTATTGGTAAATCTGCATTCTGAAACCTCACAATTTTCAGCACCTCTAAAACGAAGCATCGCATTTCCTCGATCAAATTTATCCCAGTCGTGTTGAATTCCCCAACCTTTATGTCCTTTCCACCAAGAGTCTCTTTCTCCATGTTGAAAAGTTATTCCTTTGAATGCAATATTTTTTGTTGGAATATCTATTGCACCTTTATAATCAATATTTCCTTCAATTCTAAAATATTCCTTTAATTTTGGAGCAATGATATTATCAGAAGGCTCTCCTTCTTCCGGCCAGTAGTAAATTTTACGTTCCTGAGTATTCAACACCCATTGACCAGGAGTGTCCAAATGGTCAATTACATTCTCTACCCAAGGCTTAGTATGAGATTTTTTAGCAGCAGGAGGTGCATTGGCTTCCAATACTGTCCATGCTTCCCTTTTTTCTTCATCAACCGATTCTAAAGTTAACATATTCATTGTCCAGGGAACTGGAGCAAAGCCAACTTCAATATCTTCTAAATTAGGCCAGGATTTCAATATTTCTTCTCCTTCTAAGTCTAGTTTTCTTAAAAGGTAACGATCTTTATCATGCAGTACATTCATGCTTTTTGCAGCAACATACTCAATATCTTTAAAATCAAATCCTTCTTTTTTAGTCCTGGCTAATCTTTTATCCCCTTTAAACAACGTATAAAAACGCTCCATACCTTCAGGCATGTCTGCAACCCAAACATTTCCTTTGGCAACTTCAGGTAAACTTTTTGGGTACGTTTTTAATTTTTCCCAACCTTTTATTTTTACCCCTGATGAAATTATAGGTGTTTCATCTTTATAAGCTGAATAAGTGATTTTGGTGCCTTCTGCACCAGAATCTTCTAATTCAAACACAATGGTTTTATCAAGTGTATGAGTGCCATCTCTTAAATATACAGTGATGTCTATTTGCCGTTCGTGCTCAGATAATTTTCTAATAGTTTCTTTTGCGTATGCTATGGTTTTAAAAGGCGCATTAAGCGTTCCAATGTTGCTATCATTTCCATTTGGAGAGATATAAAATTCTATGGTGTCCTGTTGCTGAGAAAAACTAAGTGCAATTATAGAAAATAGGAGAACTGTGATTTTTTTCATTTAAAATAGTTTGTTAGTTAAATTAATGTAAAACTATGCATAAAAGTAAGATTGAATATGTCTTAATATCTCAAAAAGTAGGACAAATACAACATGGTATTTATCCTGCCCGCGAAGAATAAATTAAGTGTATCATTAAAAAAAGACTGTCCTTTGTGCGTCAACCTTTTTATTTCAAATATACTTACAAACTAAATGATGAAATTCATTTCAAGGCCTAATCTTTAATTTGATTGGTAAATGGAAACATTCGTAAATGAATTCTGTCTTTATCATAGGTCTTCTGACTATATGATCTACGAATGTCATTAATTCGCGGTATTTGAAATTTCTCACTCTTTGCTCTGGTCAATCTTTCACCTTCATCATATAATATTCTAAACGTTGTCAGGTTATCATAGTTATCAGCAACCCAAACTTTGCCAAAAGTATTTATAGATATCCCATAAATTTTAGTTGCTTTTTTGTTAAAAACCCTGTAGCGATATATTTGTGTTAATAATTGAGATTTAGTGACATAATCAAAGATGATGGTTTTTGTTAACTTTGATCAATAAATCATTTAATTTTAAATATTATTATTATGAAAAAAATTACTTTATTGGCTGCTTTTTTAGTAGCAGGATTTTCTTATGGACAAACTTCTAGTGGTTTTGTTGTAAACCCTAGTTTTGAAGATGGCTCAGTTGGTGATATAGCTGGAGGTGCTACGTTTAATGATTGGAAATTAGGAGGGGGACGTAGAAACGCCGACGGAGTTTCAGCAAGCATACAAACAACTAATGTTCATGCCGGAGATGGTTCTAATGCGCTAGAAGTTACTTCAAATAGTAGTGGAACTGGTAATGAATGGGATATAAGACTTATAAACACAACATATCCATTTGCTGGAGATGGCATAAATCCTATTGAGGTAACAGTTGAATTTTGGGCAAAAACAACTGACGTTGCTCCAGGGAGTGAGGTTGCAAGTGGAGATATGAGATTATTAGTAAAGGATACTGGTTCATCAAATCTTGGGGATAAAACA
>Ga0209534_10001162_pt1 | contig 28129 bp, 21 predicted proteins | sample COG_07_FD_184751 | JGI IMG/M metagenome (GOLD analysis project Ga0209534, IMG submission 184751) | Pelagic Microbial community sample from North Sea - COGITO 998_met_07 (SPAdes) (version 2) | ecosystem: Environmental > Aquatic > Marine > Neritic zone/Coastal water | place: Helgoland, sampling...
TAGTATTTGTAGTATTTGTAGTATTTGTAGTATTTGTAGTATTTGTAGTATTTGTAGTATTTGTAGTATTTGTAGTATTTGTAGTATTTGTAGTATTTGTAGTATTTGTAGTATTTGTAGTATTTGTAGTATTTGTAGTATTTGTAGTATTTGTAGTATTTGTAGTATTTGTTTTAATAATATTATTAGTATTATTTGGATTACTAATTTTAGGAAAAGTTATATTTGTTGGTTCAGATTCTTTTCTTTCCTTTTCTATAATTTTAGATTCTTTAATATCATTTTTCATTTTATAGTTAATTTTATAGTTAATTTTATAGTTAATTTAAATTTTATATTTAAATTTAATTTTATAGTTAAATTTAATTTTATAAATAAAAAGAGTTAAAAAATAATTAATACTAAGTTAAAATCAAATAGTTTTAGTTAGGACCATAAATACCGTGAGATTTAAATTCACTATTTAAATCACTTGATGGACAAAGAGCAGGATTATGACCATTGATATCTAAATTTTGTGCTAAAGTAGTATTTGGTTGAGTTGATGACATAACTGGGAAAGTGGTTGTTGGTATATCATTATTAAAAATAGCACTTAAAATTGTAGTTTTTTTTTTAGGTGTAGGTGTAGGTGCCGGTGCTTTGGTTGATGTAGGTTGTGCTTTTAACATTTGTGTCATTGTTGGAGTTGCTCCTTGAGTTGGATTAGTATTACCAGAATCTATTTTTTGAGAAATAACATTGCCATTAGTATCTACAGTAACTGTTTTGGTAATAACAGCAGGGACTTTAATATAACGAACAGCATCACAAGATTCACATTCTTTTTGAGTAGGACAGGGAGCAGGCTCTGGACATTTTTGTTGTGCGAGACAGGGTTTAGGTTCAGGGCAAATTTTTTCAGGACAGGGTTCTGGTTTAGGGCATTCAGGGGCGGGAGGGCAATCACGCATTAAGTTTGCACTTACTTTAACTTTAGGAGCAATACAAGGAGGGCAGTTTGTTCTAGGAGGTAAAGTAGATTTTTTTACGTATGCTGAATAATCTATTTCAGCAGGAGGTGCACATACTTTTTCAGGAGGAATGCTTGATTTTAAAACATATTGACTTAAATCAATACGAGGACCAGGAGATGGAATATCAGATTTTGAAATATATTTATCTCTATCTTCAGCAGTAGCAACTATACATTTACCATCATTAGGACCAAGTTCAGTTTTTTTAACAAAAGTATTAACATCAGGGGCATAACCATAATCGATTAATCTTTGTTGAAGTGCTTTAACTGTTCCTTTTAATTGTTCTGGTGATTCATCTTTTAATTTTTCTTGAATGGCTTCTAAAACAGGATCTGTAAAAGGTTCAATGCTTTTTTCATTGTCTTTAATAAGCATTAAAATATAACATAATATTAAACTAATTCCTAATAGAGCAAGTAAAAAATTAGTGGTATTCATTTTAATTATTTATTAATTATTAATATTATTATTTTACTAATTTATATTAATATTATAATTTATAAATTAATTATTTAATTTATGAATTAATTATTTAATTTATAATAATATTATTTTTTATTAATCATTTAATTTTTTATAAAAATAAAATAATTTGAAAAATATAAACATTTTTTAAAAACTAGAAAATAATTTTTAAAACTAGAAAAAAATAAATAATTAAAATTTAAATTTACACTCTTGAAGATTTAAAATGAGACAAAAAATAATTAAATTACAATTTTTTTTATTTAAAAATATCCTATTTTATTTATTCAAGATATGTTACTGATTTTATTATCTTCCATCTATGACACTATAGCTACGTTGTTCTAAAAACATTATTTGTGGGTGTAGTGTAGATGACAAAAAATCTTCAGATACTTTTGAAGAAGTATCATACCCATAATTTACACGACTTGAAATAGTCAAACCTTGAAGTTTTTTAACATATTTCAACTTAAATGTTGTCCCATTTTAAATCTTCAAGGGTGTAAACCATTGTATTAATTTAGTTTATAATTTGCAATTGCATGAACCTACACGATTACTTGTATAATCATTTATATCAAGAATTTTACACCCTTGATATTTATTAATCTCATTCTCTAAATCAGTTTTATTATAAAGTTCGGTATATTTACTACCTTGATTACTTGCACTAACACCATATTTGTCCATAATAGATAACATTTCATTTGATAATTTTTTTTTATTATTATTCGTATCACTAAATGTTTCTTTTTGACTTTCTTTACTACTTAAATTAATATTAACATTTAATGGTGTTTCTTTTTTTCCTAATGAAGACATTGAAACATCTTGAGTTTGGTCTTCATAGTTATTATCTAATTGATTTAAATATTGTTGTATTCCAACTTTAACAGAACTAATAACATCATTGACTTGTTGAACATTTTGTTCTGACATATCACTAGAATATGTTGCTTCTGAAGAATAAGGGTCAAATTCGGGAGTAAATAAACTTCCAGGACTATAATTTAATACAGGAATACCTCTTGATATTTCTATATCTTTTATAAGCCATTTTTGACCTTCAAAAATATTTGTTGAATAATAAGGTCTTAAAGCAAGATTTCCATTTTCATATTGAAGAGCAAAATCATTGTTTATTTTAGGTTTAGCAACAAAATACTTGGATATAGAATCTTCATTTTCTGTAATAGTCCATAATTGGGATTCATCAGTGCTATTTTTTATTTTGATTGATAAAAGATTAGCATTAGAAACAGAATAGCAACCACCTGATGTTTTAGTAGCAATAGTAGGAATATGTTTAATTAAATAAAAATCAGTTTCATTCATAGTTTTAACATATTCTATATTAAAACCAATACCAAAATGGCGAGACATAATAGATTTATTACTTAAACGAGGATTTGTAGTTACTTGAGGGCAATCAGGATTTTGGGATGGTGTTGGTGCTGGCGATGGTGTTGGTGTTGGTGATGGTGTTGGTGATGGTGTTGGTATTGGGTTTGGTGTAGTGCTACTTATATTAAAAGGTTCATCTATTTTAAAATACATAAAGTATAAAATTAAACCTGTAGCCATCATTAACATAAATATAGTAAACATAAATATTGAATTTGATTTAATCATTTTAAAAAATATTATTTCAATTTATAATAATTATATATATTATTTTATTAATAAATAGATATATATTATTTTTTATAAGTTTTTATTTTATTATTTCCTTTAAAATAATAAAAAATATTTTATTTATTATATATATTTTAGATATTTAAAAAATTAAAAATAAAATATAATATTTAAAAGGTAATAGTTAAAAAATAAAACTATTAATAAAATTATATTAATAACTAAACATTTATTAATAAAATACTTATAATTGTTGTAATAACTTAGTAAATATATTTTCTTGTTTATTTGTATTACCTTGTTGTATAGTTTTAATCATTTGTTTTCCTTCGTATGAATTAACATTTGGTTCTAAAGGATTAATACTTTTAAATTCATTTTTTACAGGTTCTTCTGCAGTTAATGAACCATCAGTGTTTAATGAACAACTACTATACACTTTAATTGGTTTATAATTTTTAGATTCTTCTACAATTCTTTCATTATTAATTATATCTTGTGCATTTTTAATTTGTCTATTAAGATAATTAATTTGATATTGTTGATAGGCTTGTTGATTTTCTAAATTAATAGTTTCTACATCACTAGATTTTGTTAAACTATTATCTTCTGTTTCAGCATTATTCTTTATTTCTTTTAATAAATCAACTAAATTATTTAAACTAGATAAATATTCTTGAAATTGTGGATCTGTTAACGCACTTGCTTCATTTTCACCTAAAACTTCAATATTTTCTGGTTTTAAAAAATCATTAATATTTTTTGTATTAAATCCTTCTTTTATATTATTTGAATGTTTTGAATGTTTTGAATGTTTTGAATGTTTTGAATGTTTTGAATTTTTATTATTATAATATCTTACTAATTTGTAAAATACAATAATGGTAAGTCCAATAACAATATGAGATAATTGACAATTATGATTTTTACTATCCATACATAATAAATAAGATAATACAATAACTAATAAAATAACTATTAAATCTAAAATCATTTTAATTATAGTTGTCTATATATGTATATAAAATTATAGTTTAATTTAATATTATATTTTATTATATAATAATATATTTATTATAATTTATTAATTATATTTTTTATAATTAAGTATTTATTATTTTTTATAATTAAGTATTTATTATTTTTTATAATTAAGTATTTTATTATAAAACATAATTAAGTAAAATAGCGTATTGAATCTGGGTTTGTAAATGTATTTTCCAAATTTTCTCTTTCTGTACATATTTGTATAACTTTATTAATATAATCATTTATAAAGTTCTCAGGAATACTACCAGATGGTTGAGATGAGTCTATAAGCCCGGCTGAACATTTATTTAATTCATTATCATATTCATTAAGTGGATAATCTTTACACTTATCGCTAATTTTTTCATTGAAAAAATCTGTGCAAAGGTAATTTGCTTCTGTAGTACCCATTGGATTAAATGGTGGTAATGGAGAAGCAGATGGAAAGTTGTTAGCAGTTGTTGTTGGATTTACAGATTTCATACTATCAGTTACATCTTCAGAATCAGCAGGCTGTACTAATAGTATTTGGGGTTGTGTTGTTTGGGGTTGTGTTGTTTGGGGTCGTGTTGTAGTTGGGTATGTAGGCATAATACCACCATTTAAAACAATTTGTGTATCTTCAGTAAGTTTTTTTATTTTTAATTCTTGATCATTTATTTGATTTTGTAATTCATTTTCTAATTCTTGTGCTCTTAAATATTTATTTATTGAATATGTATTAATATTTATACCAAATAACTCAATTTTTTTATCTTTTAAATAAATTAATATTAATATAATTGATAAGCATAAAAGTATTAATAACTTTAATTTAGTGTGTTTATTTAATTTCATTGTATTAAATATTTATTATAAATTTGTCTAATAGATTAAATAGTGTTAAAGTATTACTTATATTAATAATAGATAAGAAATTTACTTATAATATAATAATATAATAATATAAAAAATATATAAAATTATAAATAATAACAATAAAAATAAATTATAAATGATAAATAAATATAAACTACATTGAAATTTTTAGTTTCTTTAAATATAAAAAAAAATAATATATTAATAAAATAATTTTATTGCGTTAAAAAAACAATTTAAAGATATATTTATAATATAAATCATAAACCGAAACATATTCATCGCTTTATTTCTATTTCAAAATGTCTCTTACTTCCAAAATTGCTTCTTCTGAAGATTCCTTCAAACTTTCTCAAAAGATTGTTGCGGCTCTTGCCGAAAAATTTTCTTTTAAGTTTGAAGAAGGATGGTCTACCATTAGTTCTCGCCCAATTGAAACTATTCAAAAGCGTCTCCGTCGTGAGAAGCGTCGTGCCAACCCAACCTCTTCCATCAAGCATGCTCGCACTGCTTTTAGTTTCTTTACCCAAAAGCAACGTCCTCTTTCTCAAACTGCTCACCCCGAAGCAAGTTTTGGACAACTTTCTCGCTATGTATCTGAGGCTTGGAAGGCTTTGACCCCAGCCCAAATGACTGAGTTCAAGACTCTTGAAATGGCTGATAAGGAACGTTATCAAAAGGAGCGTGCTGAAGTTTTAGCCAACTTACCAGTTGCTACCGATGTTGCTGTTGCCCCAGTTGAAGAAGTTGCTGAACCAGTCAAGGAAAAGAAAGTTCGCAAGGCTAAGAGTGCCGAAGCCAAGGCTCCTGAAACTCCTGCCCCTGCTACTGAAGCACCAGCCAAAAAAGCCAAGACCCCTAAAGCCAAGGCTGAAGTTAAGGCTGAAGTTAATGCTGAAGTTAAGGCTGAAGTTAAGGCTGAACCTAAGGCTAAAACCCCAAAGGTTAAGGCTGCTAAGGCTGAACCTGTTGAAGCATCCACTGAAACTGCCAAGCCTGCCAAAAAGGCTAAGACCCCCAAGGCTTAAATAAGTTTCATATTTATTTAATAATAAACAATTTTTTTTAATTAAACATTTTTTTTATTTTTTACATTAATTTTATATTATTATATTATTTTATTATAGTAAGTATTTACAATGTATGATTATTTTATTGTAGGTGGAGGTATTTCTGGATTATATACTACATATCATTTATCTAAAAATTATCCTGATAAAAAAATATGTTTAATTGAGGCTTCAAAATATATTGGTGGAAGGCTTCATTCTATTAACTATGATGGTATTATAGTTGATGGTGGAGGAGCAAGGTTTAATACTAAACAACATAGAGTTGTTTCATTAGTAAATGATTTAAACTTAACTAATAAAGTATATCCTATTACAAATACAATAAATTATAAATCTGTTAATCCAAATTACGATAGTCATCTAGAAACTATTTTTCCATCACTAGATAGTTTTATAGTTTATTTGAAAAAAATAATAAAAAAACATAATATTACTGATGAAGAACTTATAAATACAACATTACTTGATATTGTTGATTATAAATTAAATAAAAAATCAAACTTATCTAAAACATCTAAAAAATCCAAAAACTCTAAAACATCTATATCTCAACACTATCCTACAATTAAACAATATTTAATTGATATTTATCCTTATTATTCTGAACTTGGAGTATTAAATGCTCTAGAAGCAATTAATTTATTTACAAATGAATTTTCAGATAAAATGAAATATAGTTGTATTGATGGTGGGATGGAACAACTTGCTGAACTTTTATATAATAAATTAAAAAAACATAAAAATGTTAAATTATACAAAGAATGTCCTCTTGAAAAAATAGTTAAAATTAATAATGATAATAAAACTAAAATTAATAATAATAATACTAATACTAATAATACTAATACTAATACTAATAATACTAATACTAATACTAATAATACTAATACATATTATGAACTTAGTTGTAATAATGGTAAGCAAACATTTACTACATTAAATTTAATATTAGCAATTCCTAAAAATAAATTAATCTATATAGATTATTTAAAACAAAATAAAAAAGTATTACATAATTTAAATTCTATACAAAATGAACCTTTATATCGTATTTATGCTAGATATCCATTAAATAAAGCCATAGATAAAGAAAAAGATAAAGTATGGTTTCATGATTTGAAAAAAACATCTACTAATTTACCAATTAAATATATTATACCTATAAATTATGAAAAAGGCGTTATAATGATTTCTTATACGGATTCTAAATTTGCAAACTATTGGACTAAACAAGTCGTTGATAAAACATTTGAAAAAACATTAACAAAACAATTAACACAATTATTTCCAAATAAAACTATTCCTAAAGCCAAATGGTATAAACACTGTCCTTGGGTTTCAGGTGCTGGTTATTGGAAAAAAGGATATGATAGAAAACTAATAGTACACGAAATGATACAACCTTTAGAAAATGAACCTTTATATATATGTGGTGAAAATTATAGTAGTCATCAAGCATGGGTTGAAGGTGCTCTAGAGACTTCTGAATTAGTATTAAAGAAATTAGGTATTACTATTACATATAAAAATAAAAATAACATAAAAATAATTAAAAAATCAATTAAAATTAAAAAAACAATAAAAATTAATAAAATAGTAAATAGTAATAAGACTAAAATTAAACCTAATAAAAAAAAACAAACAATGAATAATAATATTAATAATAAGACTAAAAAAACAAAATCAAAATCAAAGACAAAGACAAAGTCAAAATCAAAGACAAAGTCAAAGTCAAAATCAAAGTCAAAATCAAAGACAAAATCAAAGTCAAAGTCAAAGACAAAGTCAAAGTCAAAGACAAAGTCAAAGTCAAATATAAACTATTATACATTAACCGAAGTTGCTAAACATAATAAAAAAAGAGATGCTTGGATAGTCATTGATAATAAAGTAGCAAATATTACAGATTGGATTTCTAAACATCCTGGTGGTGATATAATAATGAAAGGTGTAGGCAAAGATGCCACAGAATTATTTAATAGTATTGGTCATAGTGATTATGCTAAACAAATGTTAAAAAAATATCAAATTGGAAAATTAAAACAATAATATAGAAATTATTTATAAACTTATAAACTTATAAAATTATAAACTTATAAAATTATAAACTTATAAAATTATAAACTTATAAAATTATAAACTTATAAAATTATAAACTTATAAAATTATAAACTTATAAAATTAAAACTAGTCAATTTTATTACTATTATGTTTAAAATTGATTTTTATATTTTATAATAAATAATATTATAATTTGATTTATAAATTTAAATTTATAATTATTATAAATTTTTCAATTACAAAAATGGGTGTAAAATCTGGTTTTAAAACTTTACCAGAAGAACTAAACCATATATCTAACTTTAAAGATAAAAGAATTGGTGTTGATGCGAATGGATTAGTATATAGATTTGGAACAAACTTTTTTAAGTCAAAAAAAGATAATAAAAATAATCAAACAAATCTTATAAACTATATTATATGTGAATTTATAAATTTAATACATAAATTTAAATATAATGGAATTACATTAGTCTTTGTGTTTGATGGTAAGCCTATTACAGAAAAAAAACAGCCATTAAAAAGAAAAAGACAAATTGCTACAGAAGAATTATCTAAATTAGTTAATGAAGAAGATAAAGAGACTAAAAGTGAAGAAAGTAAAAGTGAAGAAAGTGAAAACGAAGAGATTAGTTTAGAAGAAATAAAAAAAAAAGATGCGAAACTTTGTAAATTATCTAAAAAGGGTTTTACAATTACACCTGAACTTATAGATAGTTTAAAATGTTTACTAGATGATTTGGATTGTTTATACTTTCATGAAAAAAATGTTGAAGGAGACCAATTATTAGCCCTATTATGTAAATTAAATATTATTGATATTGTATTTTCACAGGATTTTGATATGTTTGTTTATTCCGATGTTAAATTTGTTATAAATAATTTAGATTTTCTTGAAAATACAGTATGTTTTTATGATAAATTGAAAATACTTAACACTTACAACATAACAGTCGAACAATTAATAGATGCTGTTTTTATTAAAGGGACACCTTATAATTGTGGATTTTATAAAGTATCTCTGGAAGATAGTATTAATTATATAAAACAATTTAAAACATTTTATAATTTTATAGATTGTATTGATATTATAAATCAATCTAAACCTACAAGACAAAAATTAATAGTACCTAGTTATAATTTTGATTATAATTTAGTTAAAACACTATTTACATTAACCAATAAAGAAGTTAACAATAATAATTTAATAAAAAGTATTAAATTAACTTATGCCGACTTTAATGAAAACCAATATAATTTAAAATCTCAATTAGATAAAAAAAAAATAGTTTCACAATTACACTCTCTTCTAGAGAAACTAAAACTACATTTTAATAGTGATTATAATAGTATTAAAAAATATACTGATAAAGTATCACATTATGTAAATTTACATTTTGGTATTATTATTTAATTTCTTACTTTTTTTTATTTATTTCTTGTTTTTTATCTAATAGAATAATAATTAATACAAATTAATATAAATTTAAAAAAATACAGAAATAAATTAAAATAAAAGTAAATAAAAAAAGTTTAATAGTTAATAAATAAAATGTTTGCGTCAATAGCATCAATACTTTTACTTCTTATGGTGTTTATTATTTTTGTATATTCATTATCAACAACTTGTGATAATGTAAAAGAACCATGGGTTAATTATCAACAAATACCTTATGGAAATATTTATACTGGAGCAGGAACACTCAATTCTAATATTAAAGGAACAACACCAGTTGGATTTTATGATTATACTAGTTATAGAAGACCTTATAACTATCCAGTATGTCATTTAGTTGATTATCCTATTCCTCATTGTAGAACAAATAGTTTATAGTTTATAGTTTATAGTTTATAGTTTATAGTTTATAGTTTATAGTTTATAGTTTATTCTAGAACACATATATTTTCATCAGGGGATATATCCCATTGTTGTTTAATATTATTTAAATTACACTGTTCAACTGTTATCCCTTCATTAGAAATAGTTAAACAATTGTCATTAATTAATGATTTAAAAATATTATATGGATACACGTTGTCTGTAGATATAGTTTCAACAGGAACATTCATATTTGCTGCTGCGTCAACATTATTATTTATCCTTTCAGTATTAAAATATTGACTATTACTAGAATATAATTTATTTTGACAGTTTAATAAACAAAATTCATCTTTACATAAACCTCTTACAGTTAAACATTTATCATTTGCTAATATATTATAATTTTGATTATTATTTGTAAATGTGCTTAAATATTGAGAATTGTATTTAGACTTTATTGTTTTAATTTGTTTATTTATTGGAAATGTTTTTTTTTCAGGTTTTAAGTTTTTATTCATAATTTTAAGTTTATCAGATACTGACAAATTAGTTTTTGTTTTTTGTAAAAGATCTAAATTTTTTTTTTGTTCTTTTTGAACATTACGATTATGTATATCTATATCTAATTTATTATAATTATCATTAAACTTAGCCAAATCTTCATTAATTTCATTTGTATTTAAATTTATTGCACTAATATTTTCTACTGATAGATCCACAAAAAAATGTTCTTTAGTATCATTAAAATTATAATCATAACTTAAATATATGATATAAATTATAAAACATATTATTAATAATATTAAAAATAAATAAACATAATTTACAATCATTTTATGTATTATTATATTATAAATTTATTTTTATTTTATGTTATATTAATAAAATAATTTTATTATAAATAATATATATTTATTACTTTAATTAACTATTAATTAATTATATTTTTTATTTATTATAAAAATAAGTAAAAAATTAGTAAACTAAAAATAAGTAAAATAAGTAAATATAAATAAAATAATTCTATTTAGTCAGTTGTAGGTTCATTCATTTTGACGTTAATATTAACTATTCCTTCAGCCATAGTTTTATCTACTAAATCAGAAAGAGAAGATTTAGAAATAGTTTGATTATCAATTATTAAATGATCGGGATAATTACCTAATTGGGTTTTAATAAGTTCATATCTACCATCAGGTGTAGAAATAACACTATCATAAATATTTATATTTTTAGAAGATTGATTTAATCCTTGTTGATATTCTAAAAAATCATTATATTTTTTAGTTTGTATTTCTGTAGTTGCATCAATTGTAAATAATTTATCATCTGTATTTACATTATAAGGTAAAATAAAATCTGATGATAATGTGTCTTGATTAGTTTTGTAAAGTGCTGAAACACCTATTTTATAATAATATAATTTATTTTTATCATCTCTTATTTGTAAATTTTTAAATTTATATTCACAACTAGGTGTTCCATTTTCTATAGAGCATATATTTGTTTGATAATTTTGTAAATCTATACTAACACTTGATGATAATTCATATTCATTACTTACATAAAATTTATTATTATTCATATTTTTTTTATTGTGGTCATATTGTGCTAATATAATCATAAACCCAGTTGGTGTTTTTTTTTCAAATATATTATTAATATTAAAATTTATTAAAATTTCACTATTTTCTATTTTAATGCGAACATCTGATGGCATAGAATAATATTCTTCATTAACATTAAACTTTTCAATGGTATTTAGTTGACTATTATTTTTATATTTTAATGAAGTTTCGGTATAACATTTATTATAATTAAATAATAAAATTAAAATGAGAATACCTATAGAAATTATGATCCCTTTATTATTTAATATACTTTCACCTTTATTTATAAACATATTATTATAGTATTTCTAAAACTTTATTGATTATTATTTTTTAATGTTTATTATTGTTTATTATTGTTTATTATTATTATTATAGTATATAATTATTTAATTTATATTAATAAAAAATAAAAAAATAAAAAATAAAAAAATAAAAAAATAAATAAATAAAAAAATTAATAATAATATAAACTAAAGGATTTTTATTTATTTATTTATTTATTTATTTAAAGCAACAGACTTAATGAAAAAATAATCATTTGCTAGATCTTTTAATCTCATTTTATTTAAATGATGACTTATAGTATCGTGTGTTTTATTTATATTTAAATTGTCTTGAGAAATTTTACTTTCTATTTCTCTATTTAGTGCTTTTATTGTATTATATTCATTTTGATTTTTATTTATAGAATTTGCTAATGTTTTATCTAATATACTTTCATTTACTTTTTTAGTAATTTTCATTAAATCATTCTTATGATTTTTATTTAAATAATTATCTTCTAAATAATTATCTATTTTTATACTATTATTATTTTCATTGAATAAATTATTATATAATGGTAGTGATTTATTATTATCTAGATTAATTGTAAATGCTTCATTAATATTATTATTCATTTTACGATTAGATGTTTCAGTTATTGTATTTGAGTTATTAGGTTTAGAATTAGAGTTATTAGTTTGAGTATTTTCAATAGTGTTTTTATTATTAGAATTATTCATTTTAGTTTTATTTGTAATAATAGTTGTATTGTCAATAGCATCAACAATATAAAATGTAAATAAGTCTAGTTTATTATTGTTAGATTTGGATTTTATTTTTAAATAATTATTGTTTAAAGTTATATATTTATCAACAACTTCACCTTCTATAGGAAGTGATTTTAAAATTATACCATTTGTTAATCCATCATTAATATTAAAACTACATCTTTGTTTATGTTCAGTAGAATTTTTACTTAATTCTTTAAATATAAGGTCATTATTTTTATCTCTACATAAATATTTATTTGTATCTATATGTAAAAAGGATACTGTTCCAGAACCTTCTTTACCTGCTTCAATTCTAAAACTACATTTTAGTTTAAAATTTGTAGTCTCTTTATCAATTATTTGAACACGAGCATCATTATTATATCCAATATATTTATTAGGCATAGAATATGTTTTAATAAAAATAATTCTATTTAAGGTTAATGCTTCATCACCAATACAATTATTTATAGTATTGTGAGAATCTTCTTTAATATAGGTATTATAATTAATAGCATTACTCATTTGTTTATAATCTCCTTTTCTATTACTGTAACAATGAGAACTATTTATTCTTGGATGACATTGTGCTGGTTCTGTATCTAGAACGTTATCTCTACTAAATCCAATACACTTATCTAATTTATTACAAGTATCAATACATTGGTCTAATGTTTTATTTTTCCAAATGATTGATTTATCTTCATTATCTTCATTATTTATATGATTAGAATATAATATATCTAACGTTTTATTATTAGTATTATTAGATTTAATATAAGTTTCTTTTAATTTTAAATAATTATTTTTTTCATTATTAATAGTTTCTTCAAATGGTTCAATAGTTTCTTCAGTTAATTCAATATTGCTATACTTTGTAATTAAATAATAGATTAATACAATTATTAAAATAACTAATACTTTACCAAATATAGGTTTTAAATCAGACAACATTATTTTTATTATTATTTACTAGTATTATTTATTTTTATTAGTATTATGTTATTTAATATTTACTATATATAAATATATAAAATTTAAAAAAATAATTTAATTTTTATAAAATTTTAAATTTAAAATTTAAAAGTTAAAAAATAGAATTTAATTTTTGTATATTATAGTTTATTTATTAAGTATAGAATATTTTTCTTCAATTCTATCTTTTTCAGGTTCATATACCATTAAATTTTGAATTACATTTTTTAACTTACCAATTTTTTGACTATTATTTTCAACACTTGATAATAATTCATAATTATCATAATTTATATTTTGTGTATTTGAACCTCGGTTTGCACAAAATTGTCTTAATCTATTTTTTGAATCAATAATTTCTTTATGATAAGCAAAATTGGGGTCATCGTCATTATCATTTTGATGATTTGCTGTAGTAGTAATATATTCAAAAATACTACCTATTTTACATTTAATAATATCTTGGTCTGACATTACAAAATTAGTAGACCATTTATCTGAATTTGATAATAAATGTAATGGTTTAAAAGAGGATAGATAAAATGTAGATGTTTGTTTCATAATTTGGGCTATAAATGTTTCGGGATTAAAGACAATACCATACATTTTACCGTCATTATCATATATCATATCTTGTAATTTATCTCCTACTACCCCGCGTCTATCTCTAATTTCTGATGTTTTCCAATTTGTATCTTTAAATTTATAAAGTTCAAATTTTGTATCAATAAAAAACATATTACCATTTAAATCATAATAAAGACGTAATATAGGTTTATTATTAAGTGTTGTAGTTAATTCACTATTATCACTAGTTATATCAAATGATTGTTTAGTAAATAATTTACCATTAGTATCAATAGAAAGTAAGAAATTAGTCTTATTATCATATAAAACATATATAATATTTGAATTATTAGGAACTTGTTTCCATTCACCAGATAAATGTATACCTCCACCTTCACTTAATTCTTTAGGTTCTTTAAGATATAATATATTATTATAACCAACACCAAGTAATGTTTTTAAATCTGTAGATAATGATACCATCCGTAAAGGAACAGTTCCTTGAGGCATACTATTTACAATTGGACCTTTCCACATAGTAGATGACATTTTATCTTTTTGATACATACGTCCATCATTAAATACTGCTAATATACTTCCATCAATTAATTTAATTATATGAATAGGAAATTTATATATAATATAAGGTTCATCATCAACTTTACATACATTTGTATTTTCATTCATAGATGGTAGCATATTACATAATAATCTCTTATTATTTCCAAATACTGTTTCTAATGATGTTTCATAAATTGTTTTAGTATTACTTAATGTATTTTCAAATCTATCTTTATTTAATTTTTTATCTTGAAAATCTTCTCTTAAATTACTATAATCTCTAACAATAAAGAATTTATAGATTACAACAATAATAAATATAAATAATACGACTGTTCCAATATTAACTAGTGTTTGTAATACTTTATCTTTTTTATTTGTAGAATTTGTATTTTCCATTCTAATTTTTATTTGTTTTTTATTTATAGTTTAATAAGATTTATTTTTGATTAAAAATTATTATTAATTAAAATTTATTATTAATTAAAAATTATTATTAATTAAAAATTATTATTAATTAAAAATTATTATTAATTAAAATTTATTATTAATTATTTTATAATAACAAAATAAAAATAATATTTTAATAATATAATATACAAACAAATTATATTATAATTATTAAAGATGGTTAAAAAACTTTTAAAAAAATCTTCAAAATCTAATGTATCTAGAAAGACTACAAACAAAAATAATAAAAAAAGCAAACGTTCTAGCAAACGTTCTAGCAAGACCTTGTCTAAACGTAAGTTTGTAAAGAAAATGAAAGGTGGTGATGCTGGAAGATATGTTATGCCTCCTTCTTATTATGGTAGTGGTAATGCTGGTTATTTTGCCGATGGTTCTCCTGAATTAGAAACATCATCCAAACAACACGCTGTTAGTCAAGGAATGGTTTGGGATAATGGAAAATTTGCTGGTCCTAATCTTTATCCTACTATGACTGGAGCAGGTTGTGGTTGCAGTCGTAAATATAAAACACATATTAAAAAAAACAAACATACCAAAAAAACTAAAAAACATAGTAAAAAGTAAAGTTTCTAAAACACATTAAACTTTTTATTTAATTTTTTTCTAATTTTAAATTTTTTCTAATTTTAAATTTTTTCTAATTTTAAATTTTTTCTAATATATAAAATATTATTTTTCTAATATAAGTATAATAACTTATTTAATTAATTTATAATCAAAAAATGAGTGAAACTTATAGATATTCTTCAAATAAAAAATATATAGAATATGATTCAAGTTTAAAAAAATATAATTTTGAAAATTTACCTGAAGTAGATAGTAATACTAAATCAAGTATTAACACCTATTATAACACAATAAAAACACAAATAAAAGAAAAGAAAACATTAAAATGTGAAAAGAGATTAAGTTCTTTTTATCAATCAAAAATAAGAAATACTAAAAATAATTTTAAAAAACAACAACGAGAACAAAAAAGAACAAAGTGTCTAGAATTAGAAAAAAAAGATACTACTGATAAAACTACATTAGTTAATTTAATTTATAATAGTTTAATAAAAAATTATAAAGAAAAATTAAGTAAATTAACAAAAACTCAAAATCCAAATGTATTAGACATAAATAAAATTGCTGAATATATAAGTATAATACAACATATCTATTCACAGTCTAATTGCTCTAATAGACTATCAATGACAGATTTAATTTCTAAAATGAAAACTTCAAATAAATTTCATAAATTAAATGATAGTTATATAGAATATATTATGTATAATAGAGAGAATGCTGATAAAGTTCTAAAAGGATTAAATGTCATTAATAATTTTAATGATAATTTAACTACTATTATAACACAATTACCAGAATGTTCAGGTAATCAAAGTAGAAATTTTTCTAATAGAAGAAACTCTAGATACTCAGGACATTCTATTTATTCTTATGTTTAATTTATAAAATTTATCAAAATAAACTAAAATAATACATAAAAATAATAAAAAATAATACATAAAAATAATATATAAAATAAAATATTATTATTTAAATAATAAAATAAAAAATCTAAATAGAAATTAAACTATATAATTTAAGTTATATAAATTAAACTATAATAAATAAATTTATAAAATAATATAATTATAAAATAATATAAATGGTGTCTTGTCATTCTTATACACTTTTACCAATAATATCAATCATTTTAATAATTAGTATAATAATTTTAGTTTTATATAAAAATCATACTGATAAACTATCAAACACTGAACCTTTTGAAGAAGCAAATAGTAATGAAACTAATATAACTGATCCAAATAGAGCAATACAAGATAATATTGATACTTTAATTAATAATCACAAAGACCTTAATAATCATATTAAAATTTTAAAAAATAATTTAAATAATGAATATATAGGATCTATTTATGGTTCTTATTTAGCAAAATTATTTAATGAAAATGAAATTAGTACTATATTTAATACTAATATAAGTGAAGAAGTAGAATCAAATACTAATAATTTAATTAATAATAATGAAAATTCTGCTTTAATGGAAGATAATATTACAAATTTAGAAAATAAATTAAGTGATTTAGAAAATATAACTAATAAATTAAAAATAAATAAAATAGAAAAAAATAAATATTCTAAAATAAAATCTTTAAATAATGGTCAAGAATTTTGTTTAACACAAACACCAAAAACAAATTTTGTAAATCCTCAAACAGGATATTTAACTGGTGGTTATATGGTTAATATGAATGATGGTTGTTTATCGGTAGGAGCATCAAATTATAATGTATATAAATGTAATGATGAAAATCAAAAACATTTATTTAAAATGAATCATATTATTAATGAACAAGATTATGAACGCAATATAGATAAAACTGTTCCTTTTGACAATATTGATAAAACAAAAATAAATTATCCTTTTACTTTAATTAAATCTGTAAATAATAATGACTGTTTAACAAATAAAAATGGCAATATTACAGTTCAACCTTGTAATTCATTTGTTGCACAAAGATGGATACCACTTTAATTTATTTTTAATTTTAATTTAATTTATTGTTAATTTTAATTTAATTTATTTTTAATTTTAATTTAATTTATTTTTAATTTTAATTTAATTTATTTTTAATTTATTTTATTTTTTATTTTTTATTTTTTTCTATTATAATGTTAATAGATAGAATTATAATATAATTTATTATAAACTAATATAAATTATTATAGTTTAAAAAATAGAATGACTTTTAGTAAAAAAATGACACTGTTTTTTGAAAATAAATCTAATATTATTAAAATAATTATAGTATTAATTACATTATTTATAATTTATAGAGTATTTACAACTGATATTAATGTAAATCATAATAATAATAATAATAAAAATAATAATAATAAAAATAATAATAATAAAAATAATAATAATAAAAATAATAATAAGATAATTGAAAATTTTGAATCAATGACTATACCTTATTATGGCAATGTTATAACTTTAAATAATAATACGAACGCACCAATCAATGATACTAATCAATATACATTTAATTTAAATAAGTCTAGTAGAATTGATACTCTTGTTTTTAAATTTAAAGATGATAATGAAATAGATAATATTAATATTAAATATAAATATGGTAATAATGATTATAGATTTTTAAAAGGTAATGGAACTTTTGGGTCGCCTCCTTCATTTAATTTAGATACTGATGATAATAGTGTTATAATTACTAATATTGCAAATGAAAATAATACTTTAGTATATACATCACAACTTATTTTAATTATTAATTCTTCAAATATAAGAGCACCTAACAATAAATTAGATAGTTATGGTATTTTTGGCGGAGACCGTAAATTATTAACAGAAACAAAATATAAAGATAAGACCAAAACAGAAAATATTGAAAATATTGATATTACAAAACCTGTGGCTATAAGTAATACTGATAATAATAATATTACAAAATATACTTACAATACAAATGATGTAAATGATAATAAAAAAATTTATTGTATGAAATTAAAATATACAACTAGTTATCTTATGAATACTAATACTATTAATATTAAAATAGAATATGAAAATACACTTTATCCTTTAGATAAATTTGAAGTCAAAAAAACTTATAAACTTAGATATGATGATTATTGTTTAAATAAATATGGTGATAAATATACCTATATTATTCTAGATGAACCAATTATTGCTAGTAAGTTAATTATTTCTACTAATATTCCACAAAATAATTTAGAATTAAATGCGATTACAATAAATAGTAGTAGTCCAAGTAGTGATGATATTAATGAATTTAAAGCAACAGTTAATTTAGTTATAAACAAAAATAATAGTTTAGAAACAAATATTTGCCCTAGTATAAATGAATTAGTAGAGAAACAAAATAAAACTCAAGAAATATGTGATAACTTAGAATATCAAGATAAAATAAAATCTGAAAAAATAAGACTTGAGCGTAATAAACAATATTTATTAAAATTAAAAAATCAACAAGAACAAATAAGCGACCTTAATAAAGTAATACACGAATTAGAAGATAAACGTGAAGCAAGAGCAACTACTGCCGACCAAATTAGAGTTTTACAATATCAAAAACAAAAAGGCGACGCTTCAACTATACGTGATTTAGCAAATCAAAGAATAGAGTCTCAAGATAATAATAAATTATTTATGGACCTTAATCTTAATTATACAAATTAAGTTATTAATATTTTATATGTTTAGTTTTTTATGTTTAGTTTTTTATGTTTAGTATTTTATGTTTTAAATTTATTTATAATTTTAAGTTTATTAATATTATTTTAACTTATTATTTTTAATATTTTTATATAGTATAATAATAAAAAGTAAAATAAAAAATGAAACAAATTTATAATTTTATAACTAAATATAAAAAAGAAATAATAGTAATACTTATATTAATAATCATTAGTATAGGTGTATATTATTTTTATACTAAAAATAATTATGAAGGGTTTTTTACTACAACAGAACCCTCTATAACAGAACCCTCTATAACAGAACCCTCTATAACAGAACCCTCTATAACAGAACCCTCTATAACAGAACCTCCTGTAAATTGTGTTGGTGAATATGTAAATTTAGGGGAATGTGTTGCTAATAATGGTTCAGATTGTGGACCAGGGACACAACAACAAGAATATAAAATATCACAGCCTGCTGAAAATGGAGGTAGTGAATGTCCTGTAGTTGCAACTACAACACGCTCTATATCTTGTATTATGGACCCTTGTCCTATTGATTGTGAAGGTAGTTTTGGAGACTTTGGACCTTGTAGTAAAGATTGTGTAGGGGGAACTCACTCACGCACTTATACTATTACAAAAGACGCACAACACAAAGGTGCTCAATGTCCTTATCCGGATGGTTATGTAGATGAAAAAGACTGTAATACTAACATTCTTTGTCCTATAGACTGTGTTGGTGAATTTGTCCCCTTTAAAGACTGTTCTAGAGAATGTGGTGGTGGTATGTTTCAAGAAATTTATAATATTACTACGGAGGCACAACATGGAGGTAAATCATGTTCCAATAAACAAAATGATTTAAAAACAAGTGATTGTAATATGGATCCTTGTCCAACATATCCTGTAAATACAACATTACAAGAAGCATTAAAAGAAAGTAATAATAAAATACAAAACATTCGCTATAATATAATAGATAGACAAGAAAAATTAGATACACTAACTAATAAATTTAACAGTTTAAATAAAAATATAAGTTTTTTAAAACATAATAAAAATTATGTTCCTGATGATAAAACGTTAACATTTTATTAAAATAATTTTTTTTATTATATTTTTATAGTTTAGTTTTCATTTTTTATATTTATAATATATTTTAATAATTTTTATATAAAAATTGTTTTTTAATAAGTATTTACTAAAAATAAAAATTACTGAAGGTAAATTTAGTATTTATCTTTTTACTTTAAAATGAGTGATGATAATAATCCTTCTATTTATATTACTCAAAAAGAAGACCCTCTGCTATATAAAATTATACAAATTCTTCAAGAAAAGGAAAAAAGAGATGCAGATAAACTAGAGTATTATAAATATGAAAAACTAGTTGAACTTATTAAAATAATTATTCAAAATAAAGGTAAAGTGTTCGGAGGGTGTCCTAGAGATTTAATATTACGAGAAATAAATTCAAATAAATTTTGGGAATATTGTAAAGAAAATAATCTTAATTTTATAAATAATTTTTATAATCCTACTATATATCCTGAAACGTTTGATGGTAGAACTAAATTACCTAATGATATCGACATTCAATGTATCAATAGTTCTTTAGAAAATCTATTAGAAACATTAAAAGAATTAGGTTTTACTCTTACAAAGTTAGAAGTTCCTGAATTATATAGACCATCTTATGGCATTAATCATGATAAGTATAAACTTGAATATAAACCAAAACATAGTAAAACAAAGACAACCCTTGAAACATTATATAATGAACAGTTATATTATAGTATTAAAATTGATATTATTTATGCTTCTACACAAAAAGAATTAGATAAGTATTTTAATACTAAACTTGATTTTATGTGTAATCAATTACAAATAACTTCTGCATATGAAAGAGACGGTAAAACAGTATTTAATTACGAGTGCATGCCAAACATACTAGAATTTAAAAAAGATCAAAATGGCAATCCCTATAAATCATCTATTGATAATTCTTTATTACCTTACGAATTGCTAAAAAATATAATAAAACAAATTGAGGAAAAAAAAGCATATGTATTATTTCCTGATGCTTATCGTATTGACAAAATGATGTTAAAAGAGTATGAACTCGTATATGTTGAATGTATTTATTATTTAAATTATTATATAAAAAAAGAATCACAATTTAATACTTTACAAATAACACCTGTAAATAATTCATTTGAATGTAATATTTGTCTTAACGATGAAGATAATAGAACTAATATTACACAATTTTTAAATATAAAAGTTAAATGTTGTTCTAATCATAGTATTCATTTAAAATGTTTTATTATAAATATACGTTCACAATACGAACAAAGTATACCTATGTCTTGTGCTATTTGTAGAAATGAAGATCTTTATATAATAACCCCAGATTTATTAGATAAACTCTATAAATATATAATTAAATTAGATACATTAAGTAAAAGAGAGGAGCAAGAGGAATGCTATGTATTAGAGAGACTAGAGAGACTAGAGGTGTTAGATGCACCAGATGCACCAGAAGAGTTAGAGTAATTAAAAAACTTATTACTATTTTTTATTACTATTTTTGTTAAATACTATTTTTTATTACTATTTTTGTTAAATACTATTTTTTATTACTATTTTTTATTACTATTTTTTATTTATCTTATCATAATATAGTTAGATAGAAATAATATAATAAAATATAAAATATACCTAAAATAAAATGATAACTATTAAAAATAATTCTAATTATAATAAAAGACAATTTTGGAGTTATAGAAAATTAATAGAAAGAAGTAAAAAAATAAGTAATAATGTAAAAAAAGAGTATCTAGATAAAGATATTAATAATAAACATAAAACAAAAAAACAATTTCATATTATAAATGATAAAGTTATAACAGATAAAGATTTAATTAAACGTATAGAAAGTATTTATATACCTCCTGCTTATAAAGAGTTAGTGATAGCAAAATCTGAAAATAATAAAATTCAAGCAATTGGAACAGATACTCGTGGTAGAAGACAATATATATATAATCCTAAATATACTAAAAAACGCAATGAACGTAAATATGATGATGTTATGGAGTTAGGTAAATCAATTATAAAAATAGAAAAAGATAATGAATGTATGTTAAATACATTAACTAATAAAAAATATGAAGAATGGGATTTACCTAATGATTATATACCAATTATCATATATATGTTAAAAATGTATCATTTTCGTATAGGTAATGAATGTTATACAAAAGATAATAATTCTTATGGTATAACTACATTAAAAAAAGAACATATACATTTTCTACCCAACAATAAATTTAAAATAGAATTTATAGGTAAAAAAGGTATTGTAAATACATATACAGATGATAATTTATTAATTAGTAAATTATTAAAACAATTAATAGAAAATGCTTCCAATGATGATTTTCTTTTTAAATATAATCATATAAATCAACATAATAATGAAAAAACACATCAATTAATTACACCAGACCATATACATTCTTTTTTTCAAGATAAATATAATGCTTATATAACACCAAAAATGTTTAGAACGTGGTATGGTAATTATCATATGATACATTATTTAAAAGAATTATTTAAAGAAGATAAATTAAAAAAACGAATGTTAAAAAGCGAAGTAAGAGAATTAATAACTAATTGTAGCGAACACGTCTCTAATAAATTAAATAATACACCAACTGTCAGTAAAAAATCATATATAGACAATAAAATATTAGATTTAGTTATTAGAAATCCTTATCATTTTGCTAAAAAAATACCTGATACTATGGAAGACCAACATCAGTTTTTATATAAAATTATATTGAAGTTGAGACATTAAAAAATTAAAATGGAAAAAATAGACACTTAAACATAATAATAAATTAAACTAAAGACATTAAATTATGCTAACCAAGGATTTGCTAATATACATCTATTATTAATAAATGCTAATGCGTGTAAAATAATTATACACCCACTTTGTCTATCAGACTCTGTTTCACCATTACTAACTATAATATTGACAGGTTCTAATATTTTCTCTAATAAATTATATTTATCAAAACGTGATGTCATAATATCGTGTAAATTATTAAATACGTGGTTTGTTTGTGCAATTTTATATCTACCTTCATGATTTAATCCAAATTCAAAGTTCCATAATAAGGCTAATTTCTTATAAAATATTTTTAATATTGTTGTATTTTGATTATATAGCCAATTAATATCTGTTTGATAACCATACAAATCCATTTTTTGAAATATGTCTAAACATTTATTTTTTACAACTATTTTCATATCAATAGGTAATATATTAGTATTACTATTATCATTATTATTGTTATTATTATTATTATTGCTATTGCTATTATTATTGTTATTTTTCAAATTTGTATCATATTCTTTTTTTGCGTATAAAATAATTATATTTAATTTAGTTTTATTATTTAAACAAAAACGTGTGTATGGATTACTTATTTTAATTTTATTATAATGATTTGATAATAAATTAATAAATTGTTTATAACATAAATTAATACTATTGTTATTAATAATAATTTTTTTATTTTTTATTTTCTTTTTAAATTGTTCAAAATAATGTTCATCACTTTTAAAAAGTAATTGTGTAATACTATCAATATGAAATCCATACACAAAATTTTTTTCATCAGTAAATGAAAAGAATTCATCATTAGGAATATCTTTTAATTCATCTAATGTAAAAAAATCAGTATCATTAATACAACTACTTCTATTGTTAAGAGCAGGTCCATATAATTTAAGTTTATAATTATATAATACTTTTTTAATAAATCTTTGTATTTTTATAATTTTGCCAATATTTTGATTTGCTTTTAAAAGTATTATAAAAAATGAATTTAATTTATCAATATTATTTATTGCTTGTAAGAATTGTGAATGTGTATTTGTTTTAATAATTTTATAATGTTCTAGAGACGCATTTATTCTTGGTAAAGGATATGTATCTAATTTACTATTCTCAATATAATCAATCAATTCAATATATTTTGTATTTTCTTTAATATATGTTTTTCTAACTGATAAATAGTCATTATAATAGTTATATTTTTCTAAATTTTTTATAATCTTTTTTTTAGATATAGATTTTGAATAAATAGAGTTACAATTAGTTTTTTTACAAGTATTGATTTCATTATTGATTTCATTATTGATTTCATTATGTATGATTTCGTTATTAAATATAATATCTATCATATTTCTATGTTTTCCACAAAACATTAAATTATGCTTACGTTTATTAGGACATTGTATTTGTTCATATTTATTTTTATAAGTTGAACATAATAAATTATTTGAATTATTTAAAATACTATCTATTGTATTATTTTCATTTGATACTGTCATTTTAATTTATATTTTTTTTATATTATAAGTTTTTAAAATTATAATTATTATAATTATCACTAATGTATTATATAGTATAATAGTTTATTTCTTATATTAATAAAATAAAAAAATAAATTAATAAATTTAAAAATAATAAAATTTTTATAAACTAAAATTCTATAAACTAAAATTCTATAAACTAACATTTAGTATCATACTTAATCATACACATTATACTTTATCTATATATTGTGCTATACAAACAATTTGTGTATCTTTATGTTGTGATTTACTACCTCCTATTTTAACATTAACAACATCACCAATTTTTAAATTTAAAAACTCATCACTTCCTTGATGATTATGTTTAAATAAATAAATTTCTAAAGGAGATGTTTCTTTATCATTAATATAACATATAATTTGTGATTTATCAATAGATGTAATAATACATTCTATAATAATAGAATCAACTGGTTTACATACATTTGCTATGTAATTTACTTTATATGTAATTTTGCCATCAAAACTTGAATTATTAATTAATCCAGAAGAACGTTTTTTTATTTCAACTGTATTTGGCATAATATAGCCATAATTACCATAACATTTACCTTCATTTTTCTTTTTTAATTTTGATAAAATTATAGTATCTATATTTTTATCTAATTCACTAGGAATGATATAAATATATTCTTCTAATAATAAATATTTATATAATTCATTGTTTTTATTATTTTTAGTAATAGTAGTGTTGGTATTGTTAGTAGATAGTAGAGCAGACATAGTAATTTATATTTTTATACTATTTTAATATTATATAATTTATACGATTTTAATATTATATAATTTATATTTTTATATTAAATTTTTTTAAATCAATTTTTAGTTATATTATAATAATATATTATTTACAATAAGATAATCAATAATTGTAGTCCTTAATTATTAATTATTATAGTCATAAATATAAAATTCTTCTGGAGTATAGAACCATTTTTTTTTATTTACTAATTTATCATCTTTTGATTTTAATAAATATTCCATATCATTACAAAAAGCAACACGTGTATTATATTTAATATTTTTTATAAAATTAGGGTCTAATTTAAACAATAGTTTTTTAATAGTTGATGTCGGCATTGTATTACAAGATATACCTTTTACAGATTTTTTTTCACCTTTTTCATCAAAATCAACATTTTTAAAGACTACATTATTTTTTTCATATTTTAAAAATCCATAGACATTATTCCTTGGTGTTTTATTTAATATATTATATTTATATTCTATTACTTTTTTTAAATTGCCACTATTTTCTTCAAATTCTTTTGTGGTTGTATCATAAAACCATAACTCTAAATCATTATTATGCTGTATTATAAAACCATATATATTTTTTCTAAAATCATTATTTTCTTTTTGATTTGGGTTAATATTTTTATTATAAATAATATAATGATTTAAAATAGGTTCTATTTTTTTTTCATTTACATTTAAGTTAATATTATTTATAATTTTTTTTAATATTTCTTTTATTGTGGTTTTTTTATATAAATAAGACAATTTATGAAATACATTTTCTATAATATCTTTTAAATTTACTTTAATATTAAATTTATATTCTCTAAGATTTAACCCGTAATATATTTCTTCTGACTTTTCAATAATATGTTTATTGATAATTTCGTAATAATTATAATCTGTTTTTGCTAATAATATTTTTTTATCTTCATTTAAATAATTAATATATGGTGTTAAATTAATATCTGTAATTAAGTTAATAGATGGTTTGATTTCTTGTTTTTCAATTGACATATTTGGTATAATATTACCCATAGGTATAAATCTTAAATTTTGTCCTGAAATAACAATATGACCAGTTCTATTAAATTTATCAATAATAATTGTATTTGTGTTTATTACATCTTGAATTGCTTTATAAAATGCTTCATTGAAAAGTAAATTATAATTTTTATTGTTTATTAATAAATGATGTGTTGATGAACTATTAAGATTTGAATGGTTAGAATTAGTATATTTACTATTTTTTTTTGTTTTATGTATTTTTAATACGATTTTTTTACTTTTACTATCACTTTTACCATCAACTTCATTTTTATTAAGTAATAAGTTAATATTATCAATACCATTTATAAAATTGTATAAATATAATTTCAAATTATTTATATTAACATTAAAATGAGTTTTCATTAAATATTCAATACTTTTTTTCAATTCATTAATATCTTTTTCAATTATAAAATCCATAATTGGTAATTTAGTATCAATTGTATTATTTTTAACTTTATTTTGCGTATTTTTTGAATTACTATAATTTGAACAGGTATAATTACATTCTTTCATATAAAAACACTGACGTGTATAAGGTTTATCTGCTAATGATACTTTAATTTTTTTATTGTTTGATGTAATTAATGGTATTTCTTTATTATATGTTGTTTCGTCATAAATATTATTTTCTCTATTTAAATAACAATCAAAAGAATTTTCTTTTAATATTTTTTCAACTACTCCAGAATGAATTGCTTTTTGTTCTGCGTATTTATATATTGTAAGGTCAAATGTTTCCTGATTTTTTAATGTAGAAGCATATTTATATATTGTAACATTACGTTCTTGTGGTGGTAAAGCAATATGACTATTTGTTCTTACAACTCTTCCTATACTTTGTTCTATTAAATTCATATTATGCCACGGGTCTAATATATGTGCTTCTCTATAACCAAATAGATTAATTCCTTCGCTTGCTTTTGCTGTAGCAATAAATACTTTTACATTTTTTTCATTAATCATAGAACTAGATTTATTAAGATAGTCTTCAGCATATTGAGATAATGATTTATCACCTGAATAAATAATATATTCTCCTCTAGATTGAGTTGTGTCTTTATATTTATTCTCTAATAAAGTTGTAGCATTATTATAGCGTTTAAATCCATTCATTTCAAGAGCAAATGCTAGTGGAATTACACCAGAAGCAATATAACGTGTATAAATAAATACTGGACCATTGCTATTTATTATTCTTTCTAATATAGTAGCAATTTTTACTCCCCAATTTTGTAATTCTGGTAATTTAAATCTTTTACCGTATTCGCTATTATTAAATTTATAAGTAATTTTATTTTGTTGTTTTGTTGCTACTTGTTGTAATCCTGAGTCTCCAGATAGCAAATTAATATTATCATTTGCTTCATCTAGAGATTGATAAATAAAATTACTAATTTGCATTTCTGTATTGTATGCGGTTGATTGAGATATAATTACTTTATTTTCATTTTTTTTAGTATTATCT
>Ga0209534_10001166_pt1 | contig 28114 bp, 19 predicted proteins | sample COG_07_FD_184751 | JGI IMG/M metagenome (GOLD analysis project Ga0209534, IMG submission 184751) | Pelagic Microbial community sample from North Sea - COGITO 998_met_07 (SPAdes) (version 2) | ecosystem: Environmental > Aquatic > Marine > Neritic zone/Coastal water | place: Helgoland, sampling...
CTGATGTACCACTTGTTCCACTTGTTCCACTTGTACCATCTGAACCTGAAGTACCTGATGTACCACTTGAACCACTTGTACCTGATGTTCCTGAAGAACCGTCTGTACCTGATATTCCACTTGTTCCAGATGTACCTGAAGTACCATCTGAACCACTTGTTCCTGATGTACCTGAAGATCCGTCTGTACCATTTGAACCTGATGTTCCTGAAGTACCTGAACTACCTGATGTACCACTTGTTCCACTTGTTCCTGATGCACCATCTGTACCACTTGTACCATCTGAACCAGATGTACCACTTGTACCTGATGAACCACTTGTACCTGATGTTCCTGAACTACCTGATGTACCACTAGTTCCTGAAGAACCGTCTGTACCATCTGAACCACTTGTTCCAGATGTACCCGAAGAACCGTCTGTACCTGATACTCCACTAGTTCCTGAAGAACCGTCTGTACCTGATGTACCACTAGTTCCACTTGTTCCTGATGAACCATCTGTTCCTGATATTCCACTTGTTCCTGAAGAGCCTGATGTTCCGCTTGTTCCGTCAGTACCATTTGAACCTGAAGTACCTGATGTACCACTTGTGCCTGATGTACCTGATGTACCTGAACTACCATCTCCACCTGAAGCACCATCTAGGTTAACTTCCCAAGAAGTATATGTACCCGAACCTACTGTTCTTGTAGGTGATAAAAATATTAATTCACCATTAGTATCATCATATGAATCAATTTCACATTCTTGGAAATTGTTCACATCATATACAATAATGATAGATTGTGCTGTTGTATAAGCTAAACCAGTTTCTACTGTTATTGTTCCACTATTACCTAAAGTAAAACTGGTAGTAGAAGTTGTTGCATATTTATCTGATTCTCCACTTGTACCTGATGTTCCTGAAGAACCTGATGTACCTGAAGATCCGTCTGAACCTGAAGTTCCGCTTGTACCACTTGAACCTGAAGTTCCGCTTGTTCCTGATGTACCATCTGAACCACTTGTTCCAGATGAACCTGATGTACCACTTGTACCTGATGAACCATCTGTTCCTGATATTCCACTTGTTCCTGAAGTTCCTGATGAACCTGAAGTTCCGCTAGTTCCTGATGAACCATCTGAACCATCTGTACCACTTACACCACTTGTTCCTGATGAACCACTAGTTCCTGATGTACCTGAAGTACCTGAGGTACCGTCAGTACCATCTGAACCTGAAGTTCCTGATGTTCCGCTTGTTCCTGATGAACCGTCTGTACCATCTATACCACTTGTACCTGAAGAACCACTTGTTCCAGATGTACCATCTGAACCTGATGTACCTGAAGTTCCACTAGAACCTGAAGTACCTGATGTACCACTAGAACCTGAAGTTCCACTTGTTCCTGATGAACCATCCGTTCCTGAAGTACCTGAAGTTCCTGATGAACCTTCATCTCCTGGGTCACCGTCTATACCAGAAGTTCCACTTGAACCTGAAGTTCCCGATGTACCCGAAGTACCACTTGAACCACTTGTACCTGAAGTTCCGCTTGTTCCTGATGAACCATCTGTACCATTTGATCCTGATGTACCACTTGTTCCACTAGAACCACTTGTACCATCTGTACCTGAAGTACCTGATGTACCATCTGTACCACTTATACCACTAGTCCCTGATGAACCTGAAGTACCACTAGATCCACTAGTACCTGATGTACCTGAAGATCCATCTGTACCATTTGAACCTGATGTTCCTGATGTACCTGAAGATCCGTCTGTACCATTTGAACCTGATGTTCCTGATGTTCCTGAACTTCCTGAAGTTCCTGAAGAACCACTTATACCTGATGTACCTGATGTTCCTGATGAACCACTAGTACCCGATGTACCACTAGTTCCACTAGTACCATCTGAACCTGAAGTTCCTGAAGTACCTGAACTACCATCTCCTCCACTAGCACCATCTAAATTAATTGTCCAACTTGTATAAGTTCCTGAACCTACTGTTCTTGTTGGACTTTCAAATACTAATTCACCATTCGTATCATCATAAGTTATTACTTCGCATTCTTGGAAATTATTTACATCATATACTATAATTATGGATTGTGCTGGAGTATATGCAAGATCTGTATCTACTGTTATTGTGCCACTATTACCTAAAGTAAATGAAGTACTTGAGGTTGTAGCATATTTGTCTGATTCTCCTGAAGTACCTGATGTACCAGAAGACCCACTTGTTCCTGATGAACCTGAAGTTCCTGATGTTCCTGAAGAACCAGATGTACCTGAAGTACCACTTGTTCCATTAGAACCTGATGTTCCACTTGAACCACTTGTACCTGAAGTGCCTGAGGAACCATCTGTACCATCTGTACCTGAAGTACCACTAGTACCACTAGAGCCACTAGTACCATCTGAGCCTGAAGTTCCTGATGTACCTGAAGAACCTGAAGTTCCTGAAGTACCTGAAGTACCACTTGTTCCACTTGAACCATCTGTACCATCTGTACCCGAAGTTCCGCTTGTTCCTGATGAACCATCTGTTCCAGAAGTACCATCTGTTCCAGAAGTACCTGAACTTCCTGAAATACCACTTGTTCCACTTGAACCTGATGTCCCTGATGTTCCTGATGTACCTGAAGTTCCGCTAGAACCTGAAATTCCGCTAGTTCCTGATGAACCATCTGTACCTGAAGTACCTGAAGTTCCCGATGTTCCTGATGAACCACTTGTTCCAGATGTACCATCTGTTCCTGAAGTTCCGCTTGTTCCTGATGTACCACTAGTACCTGACGTTCCTGAAGAACCACTTGTACCTGAAGTACCTGAAGAACCATCTGAACCACTTGTACCTGAAGTACCTGAAGAACCATCTGTTCCTGATGTACCCGAAGTACCATTAGTACCTGATGTTCCTGAAGAGCCACTAATACCAGAAGAGCCACTAGTACCACTTGAACCACTAGTACCTGAGGTACCATCTGTTCCTGAAGTTCCACTTGTTCCTGATGAACCACTAGTTCCTGATGAACCTGAAGTTCCGCTAATTCCAGATGTACCGCTTGTTCCAGATGAACCACTTGTTCCACTTGTTCCAGATGAACCTGAAGTACCACTTACACCTGATGAACCTGAAGTACCTGAAGAACCCGAAGTACCACTTACACCAGATGTACCTGATGTACCTGATGTACCACTAGAGCCTGATGAACCTGAAGAACCATCACCTCCACTAGCACCATCTAAATTAACTGACCAAGATGTATATGTACCTGAACCTACTGTTCTAGTAGGTGATTGGAAAACTAATACTCCTGTAGAACTGTCATATGATGTTACTTCACATTCTTGAAAATTATTTACATCATATACTATAATAATGGATTGAGCAGCAGTATAAGCTAAACCAGTCTCTACTGTTATTGTACCATTTCCTCCTAATGTAAATGAAGTACTTGAAGTTGTAGCATATCTATCTGAAGTACCACTTGTACCACTTGAACCATTTGTTCCTGAGGTTCCATTTGTACCTGAAGTTCCATTAGTACCAGAAGTACCTGATGAACCATCATTACCATCAACACCTGATGATCCTGATGAACCACTGGTTCCAGATGTACCACTTGAACCTGCTACATTACCTGATAAGTTTACTTCCCATGATGTATATGTACCTGTACCTACTTGTTCTATTAAATCTCCAAAACAGAGTACTCCTGTTACTTCATCGTATGATGTTACTAAAGCAGTTTGGAAAGCAGTATCACTATTAGCCATAATCATTTCCTGACCTGCTGAATAGGCTAATCCTACTTCTACTGTTATACAGGTATTACCTGTTCCTATTACTGCGGAAGTTGTTGAAGTTGTTTGGTATCTATCCCCATCTGCCCCTGAAGTACCTGAAGTACCACTTACACCTGATGAACCTGAAGTTCCTGATGATCCACTTGAGCCAGAAGAACCAGATGTTCCCGATGAACCTGAATTACCTGAGGTACCGCTTGTTCCAGATGATCCAGCACTTATAGCTGATACTTTTTTTAATTCTTTTGTTGATGAATCTACTACTACTACTTCATACCCTGATGAAGCATCAGGCAAAGTATCAATTACTACACTTCCTGATAAAGTAGATGATCCTGTTATATTTAAAGACCCTGATATTGAGATATCATATGCGTCTTCTGCGGTAAAGGCATCTACAGATTGGGATACATGCCAAGAGTTGATTGTAAAACCTTGTGAAATTTCATCAACGTTTGGATTAAAAATATTTTCTAACTTCTTAGCCATTAGGTTTTATTATAAATATTAAAAGATTATTTCTTATGGTACTAAACATACCTTTTTATATGCTGTTCCATTATGAAAATATAATTCAGCTACTCCTCCTCCTGCATCACAAGCTACTAACATTCCTGCTTGTCCACTACCAATTGGGTTTCTTAATTGCATTTGTGTTGTACACCCTACATTTAAATTATTTACATGAACTGTACAAACAGCACAGCTTGTTATACATCTACCTAATATAATGGCATCAGGGTGGGTTGATTGAACTTCATTATTATATCCAAATATAGCACCACCACTTGCACATATTGTATTATCTAAACCTCCTATAATAATTGAATGTTTTGAATCTTCAATAATATTAGTTTCACCATTTAATATTGTATTATGAGAACAACCATTAGTATTACCACATATTTTATTAGCATTACCATTTAATATTGTACCATAGTTATTAATTGTTCCACTACCTAATATTTGATTTCCACACCCATTTATTAAATGAGAACTTCCACATCTATTTATTTCATTACCTACTCCTCCTAATGCTACACTATAACATGAATTTGATTTTAATGTATTTGAAAATCCACCTAATATAGCAGAATTATCAGAAGAAATAATTTTATTTAATGCCCCGCCTCCTATTATAGAACAATCGGCAGATGTTGAAATATTATTTGATCTACCACCTCCTATGTAAGAAAAACTAGATGTTACATTATTATTAGCACCACTTCCTACTCCTGAATTGTCCGTATTATTAGTTGAATTTTGACCTTCAATGGGTCTAATGTCACAATTACTTCCTGTTATATAAGCACCAGTAGCAGGTGGAGAAGTAAAACAATCACAACACGCAAATGTTATACTACCATTATTACAGTTATAAGTTAAGACATTATTTTGAGTATTTTGACCTATACCTTGAATAGCCATAGCCCCATTAGAACTTGAAAATAAAGTACTTCCGGTTACAATAAGAGAACCAGAAATGGAAATATCATATGCTTCTGCCTTTGTAAATGCAGTTATTGATTGTGATATTTGTGTAGCAAGTATTGTACAACCTGTTTGTACTCCGGTATTTGAAAGTGTGCATGCCATTATCTATCTATATTTACTAAAATTGTTGTATCAGTTGTTTGGGAAGTAGGTAAAGGTTGAGCTAATTTACCTACAGCTAACAACTCATGTTGTTCGTTATACATACCAACAGTAGTTACATAAGGACTAAAGTAGGAACCAGTTGCAAAATCATAAGGTTTATTACTAGCTGTTATTGCATTATCAGTTATACTCCCTGAGATGATACTAGGATTTTGAGAAAAATTAAATTCACTTTCATCTATAGTACATTTATATTGTGTTTCATAAATTGTATATGAACTTGTAAATGCAATTTTAACTGATGGAAAGGCATCTTCTGCTTCATAAAGTTCTTCTAAAGTAACATTACTGTTCCAATTTTGTTGAGTTATAACGGCTATACCATGAGGGTAAAATATATTTCCAACATTTATACTAGCAGATAATAAATTACCTTCTCCATCATCTGTTATTAATGTTTGAACGTTTGTCCAATTATCTGAATTTAAATAAAGTTCAAAAGATTCTGGTTGGATATAATCTCCATATAATTTAGAAGGTATAGAAAATACTAAAATTTCTTCATCTGATCCTGTAGGGAAATAACGTGATTGAGTTAATGTAGACTGCAAATAATTTACGTATCTTCCGTTAGAACCTACACCACCTACTAACACATCACCAGATGCCTCAGAACCTAATAATACGCTAGCAGTTATGGCACTATCGCCAAAACTAGAAGTTATATAGTTAGAATAATATAATTCTTTTACAGAATTGTATATTGAAGATTGAGATAAAATTAGACTACCAGAATTAAACCCTGTTCCTAAGTTATTAGAAGAGGTAAAATTAATATTTTTACCTAAAAATCTATTAACATCAGCATTAGAGGCAGATAATTCACCATCTCCAGTAAAAGTAAATGATTTATTTACTTCTAATGGCGATACAATTATATCTTGAGAATTGAATTGTTTGAAAGCCGCCATTCATCTTAAAAATCTAGTTTTACTCGTATTAGAGCTTCTTTTGTAAAATCTTTTTGTATTGGTTTTGATAATTTAGCTACTGCTAATAAATCATTATTATCATTATATAAACCTACGGTTGTTGGGTATACAGTTGGATTATTAATAAAATATGAATAAATTACTTCTCCAGTTGAGCCTGATATAAATGATGGGTTTTCTGAATAGTTAAATTCTGAACTTCTTGATCTTACAAATACATAATCAGATGTAATTGTTTCTTGACAACCTAAACCAAATGATGACCCCCCACTTCCAGACATATGTAAGTATAATTTTTGAGCATTATTTGAATCTATATTTAAATCTCTATCTGTACCTAAATTTATACCTTCGGGTGTGTTTGAAATATCTAATGCATTAGCATTTAATAAAATAGTTGAAATATCTGGGAGAAATAAACCATAAGAACCACTTTGAGAAGTATATCCTACATTATTATTGTTAACCCCACTAGATTTATTATAGGCTGAACCATTTGATCCACTAATAACTTGATATGCTCTCATTGTTCCAAAATACTGTGGAATTGTAACATCCTGAGAATTATCTGTTAATTGGAGCGTATCATAACCTGCTACACTACTAGATAATTTTAAATTTAAAGAACCTGGGAATAAGGTTTCTTTATATCTAGCCCTTTCAACACTTAGAGCATAAAAATAACTTGAAGATACATTACCAAATATAAATTCAGAATTTTCATCTTCTAATACTAAAGTTCTATATGAACCATACATCGTTGTTGTAGGAGAATAATTATTTACTGCAGGATTATAAGAGGCAGCACCCCCACCTGTTTGATCAGCATAAACAACTGAAAATTGTGTTTCGGCATTAGGTTGGCCTGAAGCTGTATTTAGTATATTTAAATAATATTCACCTGACTGTCCTGTTTCTTGGGCAGAAGATGTAAAAAATGTTGTAAGGAAGGGTTGATTTTGTGACCATACTGTTGATGAAACAGCATCTGCACTTACTACAAAATCTTCTGGGTCTAATCTGTTAAAGCTCATATTTTTATGCTGTTAAGGATGATTGTTTTGTTATTGTTACTGGGATTGTTAATCTTGCACCACTATCTAATCCAATTACAGTTAATGTTGTTACTAAAGTTGAATTTGATCCAAATAAAGTATTAATAGTTGTTGCTCTTAAATTTATTTGAGTTCCAGTTACAGTTGATGATACATTAGTTCCAACAGTAGTTGTAGCATTTGCATTTGCATTTGTTGTAGCTGTGGTTTGAATTCCTAATCCTTCAAAAGAAGATAAAGTTCTTACATCTGCAATAGTAGCAGAATATCCACTAGTTTCAAATGTTTGATCATTACCTAAGTAATTCAAAGTTTGAGGGGTAATAGCTAATTGTGCACCTTGTTGTAAAGTAATAGCAGCATAGCCCAGATTTAATATTGGCATTTTTGCTGTACCTCTTGGTAAAGTTGTAAGTTTGTATTTCATTATTTGACTTTCTAAAGGAAAAGCCTCTAATAATGGTTGATTTACTATTGCTTCACCATAATATGCTGAACCTGAGGGATGTGTTGGATTAAAAAGTGTATAATCTATTTCATCATCGGCTAATGCAAATTGAGTGATTTGAAAAGAACCATCATTGGATGCCATTGCTTCTCTACCTTTAGTAGTTAATATGGCATCAACTGTAATTACTGCGTTATTTAAATATCCCATTTTGTGTTTTTAATATAAATATTATTATATGTTATAAATATGTTACTCTATTAGTTTTTTATCAACTAAATCAGATAATAGTTCATCTGGGTTAGTTTTTAGATTTTTTGTTGGGTATTCCGGTGAAATAAATCCTGTTGAGGATTCACTTACAGGTGGATTACCATAAGGGTATTGTTGGAATGTAATAAGAGAACTTGCATCTTCCACGTACCTTCTTACTAAGAAGAAATCAAGGGGTCTAAATGATTGTTGTCCAAAGTTTATTTTTTTAATTTGTGGTTGGATAGTTCCTTCTTCATCACCTGAATATAAAGAAGCTGTTGCTTTAACATCTAAAGATGTACCTGTACCCCCAGGAGTTGATTCAAATATAATATCATTACTTGGATGTATATCTCTATCTAAAACTACTTCTAACATTCCAACACCATCTTGTATATAACTACTGTTTTGTTGTTGAGATGGGGTTATAATTGATGTTACAGTATAATTTTCTTCTTCTTTACCCATAAATCTGATTTCATCATAAGGTTGCATATCCCATGGGGTTTGAATTGATGGAAATTGTGCAAAACCAGGTTCTATACCATCAGGAAAATCTTTATTAAAGCTTGAAGTATAAATTAAATCTTTTTGGATAAATCCTCTTCCATATGCCTTATTCATTTGAGATGAACTCATTATTAAGGTATTAGTAATTTTATTACCACTACCATCTTCTTTAAATATCCAAAAAGGAGCAACTGCTGCTGTAACAGGATTACTTTGTGCACCATTTAATGCCATTCGTACTTCGAATCCACCTTGTTGACCTGATGGGAAAAATACAGGGTCTAATGCTATATTTCTTGCCGATGCAGTTAAAACAATCATATTACCTGTTCCTGTAACTCTAAAGTTTCTACCTTGTTTAATATTAGCTGAAGGTACTGTACCAGAAACATACCATCTTTGTTTTTGTAAGGTACCTCCTAATTGTACTGCTGTAGCAGATATACCCTGTTGAGCAAGTAAACCCTTTATAACATTTGAATTCCAAGTAATTGTAACTCCACCAGTGGTTGAATTACTAATATAAGCAGATGCTACTTGTGAATAATTAATAGTATTTGTTAAAAGATTACCATCCGATTGTAGTATATAACTTACTAATTCAACTTTAACATTGGATGGTTTAAAAGTATTAAATGCAGTACTGCCAGGACCTTGAACATTTGTTCTTTGAAATTTAATATTCATACTTCCTAATTCTGCAGACTCATTATAACTACCACCTTTATTCGGATTTGAAGTTTGAACTACGTAGGTAAGAGGAGAAGTATCAACACCTACTTTCATTTCTAAAGTATATGGTTGAGAGGTAGAATTACCATTACCTGCATTACCTGCTGGGTAATCATCATTATTTGGGATTCTTATTACTCCTGTATTAGTATCATATACTTGATAAGTTACAGCACTATCTAAAAATGAAGATGTTATATTAGGAGAAACATTTCCATTTGGGGTTTTAACTGTTGAATTAAAAGTATCAGTAAAGTTTATTCCTTGTGTTCCAACTTCTTCACTTTCAGCTAAAAACCCATAATTTGCAAAAGTTGGGACAATATTAGGATCTACAGGTTCATCTCCAATCATATCTAACCCCTCACAAAATTCATCTGGTAGAGATGTAGAAGCATCAAAGGAAGATGTTATAGGAAATAAATTTGATTTCTGAGTGTATATAATAGGAATTGGTTTTTGTGTTACTTTTTTAAATGCAACTAACCCATTTAAAGGATTTAATATTGTATTATCTGTATTTTGATTTAAAGCTACTGTTCCTCTAGATATTTCAGGATATGAATCAAATGTACCTTGAACATTATATAAAGTAATATCTGATAATTTAGGTTGAGTAGCATTTCCATCTTGTCCAATTAAATATTGTATATTATATTGAGTACTGTTATTTAATAAAGGGTATAAATCTGTGGTATTTTTAAAATAAGCTAAAAATCCTCTTGATATTTCAATATTTGGTAATTTTCCATATCCACCTGAATCACCAGGAGTCCATGAATTTATTTTAGCACTATTTGTTCGGGTACCAAAATATCTAGGGTTTGCAGATGAAAATTTAGTATAATTAGATTCAGGAACTGAAGCTCTTGAAGCTGAAAAATCAATAATTTGTTGCCAATTACTTGGTATAACTGTACCAAAACTATAATCTACATCTTGTAATCTATTATTTTTTCTTCCTTCACTATAGTTATTTAATAATGGTTGACAATCTAAAGCAAGGTTAAAATTAGAATCATCACTAAATACTGTTGGAATTGAAGGATCGGTATCAGCCGGAATAGAAGATGAAAAACTCATACTATAGTCAGTAACAATAAGTCCACTTTGAACTACTGATGGGTTATTAGATCCACTACTTACTAATAAAGCCATTTTTAAAACTTTATTATATTCTAATTGTGAAGGAGTAATTAATTCTTGTAATGTAATTCTTTTTCCTTGTCCATGAGTTGTACTATATGAACTAGTTATAAACATGATATCTCCACCTATTTGTGGCATATTATTTGGAAAGTTATTAGCAGACCCCGAATATATAACTATTGAAGCTGTTGTCCAAGTAGCACCTCCCGCAGAAAAACCTTGACCACCATAATCATCTGTTCCATAATTAGCGTTTCCATAGAGTGCTGAAGTTGGAGCTGAGGAATCAAATGCTTCTACATAAACAGAGGCTGTCATTGATATAAACCCAAATGTTGGAGTTACATCAAATATGTAAGCACCATCTAAACTTGAAGTAGCTGAGCTTGAATATATTATATATGCATCTGTTATTTTTGTTGCAAAACCTGCTGGGATTGGGACTCCACTTTCATATCTATTAGATATTGAAGATGTTACTACATAAGGGTCGTTCCAAGTTGTTAATTCACTAGGAAAAGGACTACCTAAAACCGCAACAACTTGTGGATTTTCTAATGAAGTATTATATATTTCATTAAATCTACTAAAAAATCCTACAGGTGCATTAGCAACAGACAATACTAGCTGTTCTCCTGCTTGTAGTGTAACTGTTGTACTAGCATCAGTTAGATTAGAACTTAATGAATATATTGCTGACCCATCAGCCGAACTTACTGGTCCTGTAGTTGTAGGGTCACTTTGGACATATAATCTTAAATTACCAGCGGTTTGGTTTCTAAAAAGTCTAACATTATAATCACCATCTACCTCAATGTTTATTCTACGATATCCAGTTCCAGCTTGAAAACCACTAAATGACATGTCTTCACTTATATTTTGTGCCCCTCCATTAATAGATAAAGGATTTAAATTAGCACCTTCAAAATCAACAGCTGCAAATTGATATACATCTATAGTTTGTGCAGTATTATTTGTATTTTTATAATCTATAGTAATAGGGTTATGTCCTGATCCTACTTGATTTTCTAAATTATATGTAGAATAATCACCAAATCTAGTCCATAAACCAAATTCTGTTTTACCATTTCCAAATCTTCCGGTATCAAAATCACTCATAGTAAAAATATAATTACCTTCTGGAAAAATAATATCACTAACTGTTGGGTCTCCTGCTGGTTGGGTTCCAGTTTGGAGAGATAAAGATGAAGTATTTTCTCCATCATAATTTTCTCCAAATAAAATTTCAACAGTTCCTGCAGCTGTGGTTAAAGAACTTTGATTAGTTGTTCCATTATTATTTTCTAAGTCATAAAAGTATGGATAAGTATTTACATAACTGGATGCTCCAAACCCACCTGAAATTCCACCTCCACCTCCTTGTGTATTAACAAGACAGCCACCATTTAAATTATTAGCATCAAATAAAATTGTAAAATCACCTGTTGAAGTTGGAGAAATAACTTGATTAGTATTTAAACTAGCATCAGCACAAATACTTACTGTTTGACCATTAAGCATTGAGATAGGACCCGAAAGTGCTCCAGATTCATCTGTAAAATAAAGTTGGCATATAAATTCAATACAAGTTACTTCGTAAGCATTTCCTTGGGGTATAGAAATATTACCACCTCCTGTTTCATTTTGATACATTCTTAATGTTGCAAAAGGAGTACCATCAGATTGAGATATAGATATGGCTGAACCTGAACCAATAGCTGGTCCAGCAGATGGGCTAGAGGGTTTTTTAAGACTATATGTTGTATATATAAAAGGTCTTACTTGTCTATCTTCACTATATACTTGGAAACTACCCGAAGTTTGAGTTTCAGATGGAAGTTGTTCTGAACTATTTAAAGGTTTATTATATGTAGGTGTGAAAGTAAGATCTCCTTGTGTTCCTAACATGGTTGAAAAAGTTCGCCTTGTATTATCATAGTATTGTGGAACCGCATTTATTCCTAAAATTAATGGGCCACTAGCACTACTAAATTCCATAGGATCATACTCTAAATAAGGTTCACTTGGTGCACCTGATCCTGTTTCTGTTAAATAATAAATTTTAAATGGTCTATGAATATATCTATTATACCTCCAAGCATTTTTATCAGGGGCAGCATTTTGCCATTCACCTCCGGCAGTAAATTCAGTACTTTCTCCCTGATATACCCATAATTCATTATCGTTTGCAATTGGAATTGTTAAACTAGTTTGTCCAGGAGGAGTATAAGATGTTGTTGAAGATCCTTGAGGTATTATTTGTGATATTAAGCTACTTGTATATAAAGCACCTGGAGCTTTTAATTCATTTTGAAATACAGAACCAGACATATAAATAGCATTATTACTAGCATTGTAATAGTAATTAACTCCTTGTTTGGCAGGTGCTTCAACTGAACTTTGGCTTGTCCAAGCTATATTAAAATAATTATTAGTTGATGTAGGTCCTACTGATGAATCTGGTATGTTAGCATAATCTAAAAATGATGCTGATGGGATTTGTATCCAGCTACTTCCGTTAGCATCTAAATTAGCATTCATAAACCATGGGAAATTACTAGCTGGGTCTATTCCTGATTGTAGGGTAGTATCGGTATTATCTATTTCATGTGAACCTGTATTAAAATTATCTAATACATCACTTAACATACCTGTAGCAGATATAAAAGTACCATTTTGATAAAAATTAGAACTAGCCCAACCCCTAAAAAAAGATTCTGTAGGATAGTTTTTATTCACTAAAGGGCTTCCAGGTAATGGAAAATAACCCTGTGGTACTGAGGCTGATATTCCTGTGTTTAATACTACATCAGGATCAGTACTCGTATCATCTGTAGCATACCAAATAAAGTTTCCACTTGCAGAAAAATTAAAATCAAAAAATGCAGAATCGTTAGATGTTACTGCTGGGGATGAAATTTCAGGTATAGTAAATGCTAAAGCAGCACCCCTACTGTTAGAATTTGAGGCTAAATCTGCTGGTTGAATTGCAACTGATTCTATATACCATGTGTTTCTACCTAACAATATATTACCAGAATAATCAAGTGCTGTGTTAAATGAAAAAGTAATAAACTCAACCTCTTGAATAAAAGTTGAAATGTTATAATTGTTATATGTCTCTAAAGACATTTTAATATATGTTACAACTCCTATACTATTAGCATCAAAAGTAGCTCCATCATTCCAAAACCATACAAATCCAGGTGGTGGTTGATTGATAGGATCTAAAAAATTCTGTTCAGATATTACAGTTGTATTATTATTACCGTCAGCACTCCAAAATACAGGTACATATCTGTATTCAGTCATACCTATTTTAAAGTATGCACTACAAATATCATTTAGACCTATTTGAATATTTGAACCACTAAATTCTCCATTGTAAAATTCTCTTTGATCTGTTCTATCAATTGGAGCTGAACCACTGATGGATTCCCAAGCTTCATTCCAACTTTGTGTTAAAAAGTATCTATTATCAGGACCTAAATTTAAGGTTCCAGATGGGTAAGTTTGTAAACCATTAAAAGGTTCAAATCCACCACCTGTACCTCCACTAAATTTGTATATAGCAGAACCTGAATCCGAATATTGTGGGTAGTCATTTGATCCTAAACTGTAATCTTTAGGTAAATTTTTAACTGAACCCGAGTAATTATGGAAAGAAGAAGTTACTTGAGCTGGTCTTTGTCTATTTCTTTCTAGTAAATGTTGTTTAATAACTACACCAGAAGATAAACTTGTTCTTGCAGGGGTAAAATCTTTTATCATTTTAAATAATGAATTATCAAAGAATTTTATTAATCTAACAAAATCAGTTACATCATAATTAGTTATGTATTTTTCAAAATATGCGTCTCTTAAAACATCTAAATCAGGATAAGTTCTATCTGATGAAGATATCAATCGTGGATCACCAATGTATTCTCCTATATTAAAATACCCTAATTGACCTGTAATATCATCATTGATTTGGTCTTGAGGTGAAAATGCTACTTCTAAATAATTTACATTAGGGGTAAAACTTTCACTTACATATGAAGTTTGTTGTATAGATTTATACCCAGATAAAGTATCACCTTCAGGGAGTATAAGTGCTTCTGTTTGTATTTTATCTGTTACTCTATTTCTCATTCCTGATGGGGACTGATCAGGGTATATATCTTCTACATTATTTAACCAAGTAGGTGTAGATGAAAAAGAAGCAGTACTTGCTATATCATTCCTAAATGAACTTGTAGTAACCCAAGATCCAGTAACTTTTGGATGGATAGATGTATTAAATGAACCAGTTTTTAACATTGTACCTAAGGGTAACCTAAATGCTAATTGGTTAGGAGCACTATTTATACTATTACCTTCAAATGAATATGGGTTCATAGTATAATCAAAAAACACACTTTGACTTAAGGGTTCTGTAAAGTATCTTACTTCTTGTAATGATCCAGAAAATGGAAAATAATAAGTACTATCAAATTGAACATAAGTTTGGGGTAACCAAAATATTTGATCAGCACCCTCCCATTTAGTAATATCGGCATTAATTTCATCACTTCCTGTAAATCCTAAATTTTCTCCTATGGAATTAGCTGATAATAGTTCAAATTTTCCATCTTTTTTATTAACTTGAACTGACCACCAATCACCATCCCAAAAAGGTAAATACACAGAAGCATAATTAGTAGGATTAATTACTTCATTAGGCCAAAATTTTAAAGTACCATAGTTTTTATATTTACTTTCTGTTGATCCTGAATATGACCCAGTTAATAATAAACTTTCATTATATTCTAAGGCCATTGCGATTTTACTTCCAACTCCCGTACTACTATAAAAGAAAGATTGAGTAATTGGTGTATTAGAGGCTGAAGGGATTCCATTAGTTTTAAATCTAAACTGGATAGCACCAGGGGAATTAGCTTCAGCATTAAAATCAGAATTTAAATTAAATGAAGAAGTAAAGGCAGAACTGGTTGTATTTAACCCAACATTATAAAAGTCTTGTTTTAAATCCCAATCCTGAGAATTGTTTCTATCTTTACCTCCAAATTCATTTATTCTTAAAATAGTATCTGGGATACCATATGAGGTAATTAATGCTCTTAGGCCGGCTACTGTACCTTTAGTTTTAAGTAAGTAAGGTAAATTATGGTATATTCGTTTATATAATCGCTTATTAACATCGTCTAATGGGACTATATCATTTGATGCCGATATTGTTGAATCGACATATTCATACCCAGAAGGTGTACTAACTACGCCACCAATTGACCCCGTCATATATGGGAAGGGAAATGAACTACCTGAGGGTGTTAATCCTAAAAATGCTGTGTATAAATCATCAGTATTAAAATTATTAGAATATAATTTCACACCAAAATCTCTAATAGCATCCGCTACCATATCTTTTGCAATACCATAATCTAAACGATTATCGGCATCAAATCTAGTAGTAATGTTTTTAGTATATAACCATAAATCATCATAATGTTGACCCACCATATCAACAAAGAGTTCATATTTAATATTTTGTGGATCACTTCTTAAATATTCTGGGATTGCATAGTATAATGAATTTTGGTTTTCTTCATCATAATTAGAGGCAATAATTGATTGACCCCCATAATAAGGACTTTCATCATCTGTCGAACCTAACCATTCTAAAACCTCTGTACTGCCTGTAGGGTATAAAATAAATGGTGGTTCTAAGTTAGATTTTGGGTAAGAGGAATTTGATCCACTATTAAAATATAGAAAATATTCATAACCATCAAAATTTTTAATGGTATCTTGAATTGTTTGACTAAATACTGCTTGACTAGAGCTATAAATTTCTGAACCTGTTGTTGCAGATGTAATTTTACCTAATTGTAAACTAGCAGATTGTATTACTCCTACTTTATGGTAAAAGTTTTGTAATCTGGTATAAGCAGAAGAAAAATAAACAAAATCATTATAATCTTTATAATCAACATTAATATCAATTTCTTTACGAGTAAGTAGACTGTTTATTTGATTAAAAGATGAAGTTAAATCGGATGATACTAAAGTATCATATGAAAAATCCATTCCCGGAGTACCTGATTGTCCTTTAATATTTAAACTATAATTAGGGCCTGAGATGTAACTAAAATCATCTGCAGTAAAATCTAAAGGTGGGAAATTAACATTATAGGATTGTGGTGTAGAAATTTGTTCTACAACAGAACATAATGACTTTATATTAAAATTACTAGGAAGGCGTTCATATAATTTAATTAAAACCGTAGGATTTAAATCATCCTCTAAATCTAATTCTATATTATTAGCAATTACTTGTTGGTTATTACCAAAATTAAGTAAAAAATCTACAAAGTATTCTGCTTCCTCTCTATATGCTATAAATTCTAAACTTGAACTTATTAATAACTCATTATTAATTTGAGTACTATCTAATCTAATTTCAGTTCTATCAGAACTAATTTCACTTACATAATATTGTGTATTTAAAGTAGAACCTAATCTTGGTCTATAAAAATCGTATGATATATAATATGAACCAACATCAAAACCTAACCTTTCTAAATCATTAGAAGGTTCTAATACTATATCTCCTTCAGTAACTTTATAATTAGTATAAGGAACTTGACTTGAAATTCTATTTTGATTTCCATCATATATATAAGCTTCAATATAATCCAGGGATGAAGTAAAAGCAGTATCTAAGCTATTGTTAGCAATTAAAATTTCATCTGAAGTAGAATAATCCTGGAACTCAAAGGTTTGAGGATTTACTGTATTTATGACTATATTTTTTTCCATTTAATGTTATTATTAATAAACACTATTGTTTGTATTTGTCCCACTATTAGCTGATGTACCACCTGATACTATGTTACTAGATAAATTAGTTAATGGGTTATTATCTACTCCTAAATCTAAAGAACCAGTATCAAAAGCAACCCCAGATTCTAATTCTAATGTTTTTATTTGTTCTGCTAATAATTCTTTTCTTAAACCTGCAATTTCTTCTTGTAGTGCTATAATTTCTGCTGATAGATCATCAAAATTGATATATTGACCACTTTGTTCTACTAAAAATTGATGTGAATTAGTATCCCCATTAGGTGGTATATCATAAAAAATAGCATTATAATTTGAAAAAAATTCTTCAACACTTATCGTATCTTCAGCACTAGCACTAACCGAAGTAACACCTAATTGAGAAAAATTAGTATCAATTACTTGTTCATATTGAGCTTTGTTAAAAACTTCTTTTCTTAAATCAACGTTTTCCGTTTGCATATTATTTAACCATTTACAACTTTAAAATAATATTGATCATCTTTTACTATAGTATTACCATCTATAGTAGTTTGTATTAATATTTCATAATATCTTTCAGGTTCTAGACCATTCATATATAATGTAAAATAACTACCTGTGGTATCACAACTAATTTGAGTAAATTCTGTATCAAAATTTATAATATATTCATTTGTATCTAAATCCTTTATAGCATAATATGATTCTTCTGGTAGAGCAAAATTATCAGTATAAATAGAAGCTGTTTGAAAAGTTCTAGTTGGAAATTCTGGTCTGCAATTTATTCTAAATTGGTTAATACTCTCACTATAAAATACACCTTGATTATTATCAATTGCAGCATATATATCTGGGGTAGAGATAGTTTGTAATGTTCCTTTATTATATTGATAATCCCTCCATTTTATTTCAAGTTGAGGTGGATATATAGTATTGGTATCTGTAGAATAAAATTGCATATTAGGTTGGATAGCTAAATTAGAATTAAATTCTATTTCATCACTCCATTTTAGTAAAAACCCATTATTTTCTATTTCAGTATAAGTACCATCTATATTATAGGAACTAGAGTACCATGTTTTAACTATATCGGTTACATCTAAGTTTATATCTTTTTCAGTTCTTAAATTAAAAGATTGAGAATATTCTAAATTAAGTCTAATATCCTCAGATGCCGTATACCATGTACCTCCACCTTTAGATGCCGTTATAAATGAGGCAGTAACATTAGTTGCGAAATTGTCTGTAGACCAAGCATTTGTCCCATTATTTGATCTATATTCCCAACCCACACCATTAGTTGTTGGTGGAGTGTCTAAAAATTCACCACTACCATTATTCCAAGATCCTGAAAGGGGATAGACATATAAGTCAGATTTCATTATTATACCACTAGCTTTTGAAATAAAGGATTTTAAGCTTGCGGATATTGCAGTAGATCCAGTATTTAGAGTATCTATAACACTGTTAATTTGAGATTGATCAAATTGAATTATAGGTCTAGCTACAACAGGTGTCCCTATTGTTGTAGGATTAAGATTTGAAATTTCAAGAATAGGGTCTATACCTGTATTCATAAGAGGATATCTTGAATATATAGTTGCATCTTGAAGTGGGAAAATTTTATATATTGCCATTGTTTATATTTTAATAATTTCTACCTCCACCATTTATTGTACTTCCTCCACCTTGTCCTAAACTAACTACTCTACCTACTATATCGGTATTAGGGTATTTTACTTCAAATATCATAGGATCAATAGATGGAAATATAGTACCATTTTGTAAAGCTCCAGTTACATCATATCCATATTTTGAATATCCCGATTGGGTTCCAGCTTTATTTGAAATAGATATATTTGTTACTGTTTGAACACCTTGAATACCATCTAATGTTGTACTTATGTCTCTTAATAATATAGGTTGGTTGATTTGAAAACTATTTATATTAAAAATGTTTTGTAAAGCAACATTACAAGCAGTTAATACGTTACTATTATTGAAATCTGGGAGGGTTACTATTTCATAGTTAATACCTATATTAATTATAAATGCATCTTTTATATTAATAGTATCTCCTATCATTCTATATTGGTTAATATAGGTTCTTAAGTTAGATTTTAAAGCATCGGAAGCATATGTTAAATTACCATTTAAATCTTGAGATAAAACATATAAGTCTAACGTAGTATTAGGATCATTTGCTTTTGGTTTTTGGGTAATTGCTTTTGATATAATACCATATTTCGCAGGCATACTTAAAGCTCTTACTAGATAATCATCAGCCGTAACATTTCGTAACTGACTTGACATTTGTGAAATAGAATTTTGTCTTAATTCTTCAGTTGAATCTCCATTACTACCACCACTAGCTGCAGATTCATTATTTACTTGTATTGAATTAAATATGGTTTGGGCTACTGTAGAATTAAGTGTTTGAGATTGAAATCTAACGGTGTCAGTATTTATTTTTGTAATTCTATTAGCCGCTACATTTGAAGAAACACCACCTCCTTTTAAATATCTAATATTTAAAGAAGTAAAACTAGGTGCTATCCCATAAGTATTAGTAAATATAAAATTAGTAGGTGAATATGCAGTTGTTAATTTATCACGTTCAAATGGTAATCCTAAACCTACATTAAAGGGGTTTGGAATAACATCTTCTGTTGTATCTGATGGGTTTCCTGATCCAAATTGGATTTGGAGTTGGTTAGGTGCTAAAAATCTAGTAGCAAATCTATTTTGTACTTGTTTAGTTTGAAGTAAATAGGGAGCATTATCACTATCTACATAATTGTTAGGATCATTTACATTTGTATTTTTTAAACTTGTAAATATTTGTTCCTGTCCTAAATAGTCTACTTCAAACCATTGATTACCTTGACTGTCAATACAATCTAATATACCTGCGACATTAGTATCCTCTAATACTACAGTAGGAAATTCTTCTGGTTCATCAAATGAAAAAGTTTGAATTTTTATAGCTCCTGATAAAGCATTTCTCTTTTTCTTTAATAAGTAATAAGAAGGTTCATTATTAGATATTTGAGCAATACTTATTTCAGTTGTGTCTGATGAACTTGATACTGTAAAATCGATTGGATCTTCTATAGTAAAAGATATACTATTATCTGTTTTACAAACAGTATTAGCTCCAACATAAAGAGCATAATCAAAATCAGGGACATAAAGGTTATCAGTATTTCCTCCTGGGTCTACACTTGAAGATATTTTAGAAGGGACTAGTTGATAGAAGGATAATTCAACAGAAGATAAACCTGTTACTTTAGGTTTGTAACCATACATATAAGATAAATCATAAAGATTACTACTTTGTCTAGCATATTGTAAAAAATTCTCTTGAACTTGATTATCTAAATAAAAAGATAAAACATCACCAACATAAGCCGCTTGTTCTATAAACATCATACCTGGGGAAGTTTCTGTAAAATCCGTGTAGGTATTTGGGAAATATGTTTGGGAATAATTGATTAATTGAGAACGGTAGTCTCTAAAATCTTTATTTATATAGTTTATATTTCTTCTTACTGCCATTAGTTAAAGCTTAAATTTAATGTATCATTTATATTTGTGTCAGCTACATTATATGTTATGTTTATATTTATAGTATTTTCTCCCTCTGCAGGTAATACTGTTATATCATTTACTATCACATTAGGAAAGTAATCTTTTAATTTTTGTTGTACATCACCTTTAATATAATCTAAATCTTGATTATCAATTTGGGTAAAAATATATTCTCTTAATCCTGCCCCAAATGTAGGATTACCTGGTCTTTCTCCAGGGTTAGTTAAAAAATAGTTAATTAAATTATTTTTAATTGCTTCCTTAGTTTGGAAATTAGGAGTAAATACCCCACCTTCATTCATAGGAAGGTTAAAACCAATAGCAACACTAGGCCGTTGATCATTAGGGAATATTCTTTGTGCTCCAAATGCCATATTTTATCCTTTTTTCATTAACCCCATAATTTGGTCCATACTTACATTTCCTTCAGGTAAACCTCCTTTTTGGGACATTGTATCCATTCCAGGAGTTACTTGCATAGGTATATCAGATGAATTAGCATTTATAGTACCATTATTACTAGGTAACATTCCGTTTAAAACACCCATCATATTTTCCTTTAATTTTACTCTATCATTTTCAGGTAATGATGTTTGCATTACTGGGTTCATTGGACCTGGTGCTGCTACATCTGTTGTAGGAGTACCCATTCTGTTTTCATAAACAGTTTGTTTAGGAGAACGTACAGCTTCCATAAGGATGTCTTTCATCTCCTCTTGTATAGCCTCTTTTACGGCCTCTTTTACAATAGTTTTTAATTGACTTAATTTCATGTTATATCGGTTTATTATAAATATTAGATTAGTTTGCTTTTAAATCATTTGATCGTATATAAAATGCAAGCTCATCAATTAATATTTGATCACTTGCACTAAATGATGGTTCCCCTTTTAAAACTACAACTCCTAACGAATCTGTTGCGGTAGCATATCTTTTTTGTAATGAACCAACTATCCCTTTATTATCAGCTACTGTAGTTAAAGTAAAACCATTTACAGTACTATTCGATGGGGTATCTATTTCTATTTCATCGGGGATTAATTGGAAATCAAGTCCATCTAATCCTTCAGTATCACTACACCTTTCAAATTGTTGATCTAATAGATTAAGTAGTTGAATTATTTGTTTTAATAATCCTAATAGAATAAGTAATGCACCTGCTATGCCTAAAGATAAGGTTAAAAGAGTTTTAGATAAACCTTCTAATTTTGTTATTATTGTTTGAAATCTTAGAATTAAACTTGTTGGTATACCAACTCCTGGGGGAACAGAAGTAGGTAATGGAATTGATTTAATAATTTGGGAGGCAATTAAAACTATAGCTGATAGTCCACCTAAAATTCCTGCTATTATTAAAGCAGTATTCAACATTTTATAAATTTGATTTAATTGTTTTACAATTTTATTTCTTTTTGCTTTAATTTTTTCTACTTCTTCTGGGGGTGGACATGGTCCTTCACATTCTTCTGCTGTTATTTGACCTGTTAAATATTTAATTATTTCACCTATTAAAAAGGATTGTAATAAAGTTAAAAGTAAAGGTATTAATCTCTCTTTACACTGTTGAATAAACATTTTTAGCAAAATTTTTAATGTGCTTTTTTTACCTAATGCTTGTATTAAAAGTATAGTTTGTGCTTTAGTTCTTGCTAAATCCGCTTTAGCTTTATCAGTTAAACCTTTTACAGATTTTAATTCTGTAGTTTTTAGATCTTCTCTTACTGTTGAATCTAAAGCATAAGGAGTTAATTTTTTTGGAATATACCCCTTAGTGGTTATTAAAATTGGGGGTTTAATAGAAACTTTTTCAGTATCCCTATTAACAGGATATATAGCCTTAATTTTAAATTTTCCGTTTTTATCTGTTTTTGTAGTAAATTTAGTACCAGGTAATGGTAATATTACACTAGCATTTGCAATTGGTTTATTTTTATAAAAATCAATTACCGTACCTTTAATTATATATTCTTTTTTAATTGTATTAGGTACTTCATAATATGTTGTAGAACTAATAGTATAAGTGCCAGGATCAACATTCATATCAGATTGAAGTTGATTTAAAGCATTTATTATTAATTGATCATTAGGTAATGTATCTGAAGCTTCTGATAATTTATTTGGGATTGAATCTGTATTAGTTACTACTGTTTCAGTTTTTAAAGAACCATCGTTTAAAGATAAGATGTTAATATATCCTATATCATTAGTTCCTTGTCTAATTAAAGATGAAGAAGCTAAATAAGATTGAGTACCTAAACTACCTACGTTATTGGGATTTGAATTACCTTCTGCCATTATTTTAGTCTTATAGAATTAGATAATAAAGGAGATGTAATTTTACCATCTTTTGGTAGTAAATTTTTTATATTTTTACATACATCCATTAAAGATTGAGCTGCTAAATCAACACCTGATGTTTCAATATTAGTTGCATTTAAATCATAACCTTCTAAACCATTTAAAGCAACAGCTAATACTTGAATTTGGTCAACTAAAATACTAAATTGTTGGATAAAAGAACCCCCTAGTAAAGCAGGTTCATCTGCTGTTGTACCTCCTATTTTAATACTTGGGGATGATATATTTATATTTTCTGAATTAAGTCCTATTTGTTTATTTGATGTTAATGAAATAGTATCTTGAGCACTTGCTAATATACTATCCGAAGAGGCATTAAATACTAAACGGTTTGAATTTAAAATTATTTGTGGGTTAAAGAATTCTCGTGGTAATAAAGGTTCGGGATTTAATGCAGAGTAATTTTCACTTGACGCTCTTAATGGGATTTGTTGGTATGAGGTCATATAGATAGATGATAAATCTTGTTTTATATCTTCTATAATAGGTAACCACCCGGCATCGGATGAATCTTTAGGTTGACCATTTCTTAATATTGTAATGGGATCACCGTTTTGGCCAACAAATGACCAATTATTTTGGTAATCATTAGTATTAGAAGAACCTGAGATTGAATTTTTAGGAACTGTACTACCAAATCTTAAAGAATTTCCCCATCTACCTTCATATATGTTATCACCTGCAAAAGGAAGTAAGGGATGTATGTTTGTTTTTTCTATAAATGATCCCTTTTCTAATAAAGGACTATTTAATAATATACCAGTAGAAGAATTTTCAACTCTACGAACTACTCCACTTTCAATTTGTTGGTAATCTATTTCTTCTTCTGAATTATTTGAGTTTAAAGCATTAGGGTAAGCATTATGGTGTGGGTGATTCCAAATACCTATAGGATTAAGATAATAATATTGTAATATATTACTATTATTTGTAACTTGACTAATATCTTTTCCTGGGAGGTTAAATAGTACTACTATTTCATTAATTAAGGGGTAATTTTTTAGGTAAGGTAGTAAAGGAGTGGCTGTTGGATTAGTAACTGTTTCTTCTATTGACCCTAAATTTGAAATAGGCTCAAAAAATACAGTACCTAAACCATTCCACCCACCATAGGCATTAAATAGTGGATGAGTATTACTAATAATTATATCTGTTACCCTAGCAGTAATAAATTGAGCCTTTAAAGAATTCAGTTGAGAAAAGATATCTTCTCTATTCTCAATAGAAGCATTAAGTGTAGAATTTAAACCACTAAATCCCGCTTTATTCATTATCTTCTTTTTTCTCTTCGAAGTTAGTATTAAGTTTATCTAACTCCTCCATTAATTGTTGTTTTTCTTCTTCCGTTATACCTAACGCATCATCGCTAGAACTATTATTAAGCGCACGCTGTACTATAGTAGCCATTTTAATTAATTGTTCATCGTTACGAACACCAATATCCATATATTCTTTGATAAGGGGTACAATTAAAGTTGCATCTCCAATATCATTAATAAGAGGCTTAAGTTCAGATATTAAACCTGATATTTGTTTTTCTTTCTTTTTTTGGTTGTTGTATATTTCTTCTAAGATATTAGAGAATTTTTTCTTCCCAAATACAACACTGTCTAATGATCCCATAATATAATTTTGTTATAAATATGAATATAAATAGGATTTAAAATCTGGCGTAACCATTTTCTAGGAAAAAGATATATTGTGACTTAAATACATCATGCAGTTTATCTGCTATTTTAGTAATTTTTGGAGTTTTTACATCTACCATTTCCCTTATGTAAATGTAAAGTGCTTTTTTATTAAACACTTCTAATGTCTCCCTTTTTCTAAATAATTCAAGAATAGCATCTGCAATTTGGGCATCATTCTTTTTTGGAAAAAGTTCTAATATATTTTGTGTAGTATGGTTTACAAATAAATCTATATACTTATCTAAATCACTTTTAATTTTATCTTCACCCATTCTATAAGTATGGGTTGAGTTTTCACCTGTTAATATAGTTACATCAACTTTTTTTATTTTTTTGGTATAATTCTTTTGGTTATATAGTATTAACCAACGTTTTACTATAGTCCCAAAATAGGAATATGCCTTAGCTCCTCTACTTGGGTCAAATAAATGCATTTTAGATAATAAGAATGTTATTATCTCATGTTGGAGGTGTTCAAGATTTTCTACTTCTGTATGATAAAATTTAAAAGTATGAATTATATTTTGAGTAAGTTTAAAAAAGGGATAATGAATATATTGTTCATATATCTTACTTCTTATTTCGGAGTCGGGCTCATTGTTATATTTAACAATGTAGTCCTCTGTTTCTTGAGTAAAGTAGTTTTTACTTTTTTTTCTTCTTTTTTTAGGTATAGCCATTTAGTTGATTCGGAACTTATCCATTCCTTCTTGTAAGTTTTTAATATTTGAAAAAAACCATCCAATTTCGTCATCACTTTCAAAAGTTCCTTTGGCATCAATTTTTTTCAATCGATCACTAGTAAAACTAAGTTGCTTATTAAATTCCCCAATATATTCATTATATTGAACTATAATGTCTTCTGCTCTTTCATTTTTACGTAAAAGGTTAAAGGTCGTATATCCAAGGATAACGACCAAAATTCCTAATATAATTATAAGAGTTAATATCATAAACTATCTAACATGCTTTTTAATCCGGGACTTGATACACTGTTTAATGCTTTAGTCTTAGATGATTTTATATTTTTACTCAATGTATAATTCTTCTTTGGTGTAGCCACACTATTTTGAGAAAACTTTGGAAGCCATTCAATTTCAAATTCAATACGCGCCGCCATCATATCAGCTTGATGCAAGATAAATGGTAAAGATGTGCGAGGTTTTGTTTCTGGCATAAATGATTTTAAATATTTTTCATTTGCTGAGTCATATAAACCATCATGTGTCTGGATAGCTAACATTTCATTAAATGTGTATTGTATCCCATGTGATTGAAGTAAAAATAATCCACGATCTGGAACAGCAGCAAATGCAATTTTCTTATTATGCATATACTCTTCACCTAATTTATCACGTCTCCATTGATCAGTCTGGGGGATATAAGATTCATGTTCTTCATCTCCCATTTTACCTAAATCATGGTTAATCGCCGAAAATACCAATTCTTCCGGGGTAAATGTCGTCATATCACACCCAAATCCTTCCCATACAGCGGACATGGATAAAGCTGCTTTTACTACTCTATTAACGTGATCTACATACCCACCTGGGAATGCTGAATGGTATTCTTTCTTATGCGATGCTGGCATTAGGATAATACGATCTTCAAATTTTTTGTAAAAATCAAGTAATTTCTGTTTACGATCTCCAGTAATATATGTTTCAATGTTGGTGTTAAACTCAACCCAATTGGATTGAATTTGTTCAGCGGATAATTTCATAACTTTTATTTTTTGACTATCTATTTATAGCCGATTTTACATTTTCGATAATTTCTCTACTTTCATTAATTGTTTTTTTATATTCAATTAATGGTTCTTGTCTAGAAACAATGAATTCTAATTTAGAAAACTTTCCTTCCAATTTTTCGAGTAAACTTATTACGTAATCTTTGTTTTTCATGTTTTATTTATTATATATGATATGGGATAATTTTTACCCCTTTTATTACCTTTATTTCCATCCCCTTTTTTCCCTATTCTTTCAAAACCTGTAATTAAAATGTACGAATGGATTTTTGGGGAGCCTAGTTATTTTTAAATTGTTTTAACTATTTCTTTTATTTTATGTATATGTGCGCATTTTTCGTATTCTTCATAACCTTCAAAGAATTTAATTGCACCCTCTAGGGTTTTGAGGAATATTTTAGGATTAAAATTTATGATAGCATTAATATCATCTTTTTCATTCAAGTCAATTTGTTTTATATAACCCCATGCTCTATGATAGACGGTAAATTCAGATGCTTCTTTAGTAGATTCAACATTATAGTCTGGTTGTTCTTGTTTAAGAAACTTTTCTAATTTTTTATGAAATATCCCATGATTTTGAATAAGTTTAACAAACATTCCTATTTTAGCATAAGGACCACTCATAAAATCCTTTATTTCTTGTTTGGTCTTATCATCATCAACTTCCTTACCCTCTACAAATAATTGAAATATTTTATTTTTATCTATCATCAATTCCATTTAATTATAAATATATAAATTACTCCTCTAATTCCCTAATTTCCCGTTCTACATCCTTTTGAATTTCCTCTAAAACTTTATATTCAGAAACAATATCTTTCTTATTAGGGTTATTTGGATGGTAGTGCCATAATTCTTCCATTACATTACTAACGGCTATTAAATCATTAATTAATTCTGATTTTGTGTTGTCTTGATCCATTTGTTCTTGTGTTATATCCATTTTTTTACTTAAATTTATTACCAATTAATATAATATTATCTTTTGCTTCTTCCAAACTAATATGGAAAAATTCTTTTCTATTATTTACTCTAAATGCCTTTAATTTCTCATGAGTCATTCTTTCTACAATTTCACCATTAAAACACTTATACGCCCATTCTACTTTATAAGGTGTGGGAACACCGGTAGCAGATGATATTTGAATTGCTCTCTCTTCAGGTTTTAATTTAGTATATCCAATTTTTAGATATTCTTTAGGTAATGATGGGTTTGATAATACATACACCCATTGATCTCCTTCACCCTGATCGGCATAAAGCCCGTATTTTTTTTCGGTATAATACGTTACGTCTTCCCATCCCTCACCTCGTTCACTTGGGGTGATGGTAAAGAAAGCTGCGTTTTCAATACCGGTATTTCCGTAATTTTCTTTTAAGG
>Ga0209534_10001185_pt1 | contig 27854 bp, 26 predicted proteins | sample COG_07_FD_184751 | JGI IMG/M metagenome (GOLD analysis project Ga0209534, IMG submission 184751) | Pelagic Microbial community sample from North Sea - COGITO 998_met_07 (SPAdes) (version 2) | ecosystem: Environmental > Aquatic > Marine > Neritic zone/Coastal water | place: Helgoland, sampling...
GCCACGCCTTGTCGACAATGACAGAGACAGGTGCCTCGCTGCCGAGCAGAGCTTCAAGAACACGCGGTTCATAAACGATATCTGAGTACGTAACAATTATGTCGTTGGTGAATGTGTCTTCGGCGGTGAACAGGCTTTCGACCATGTTCGTTGTTTCCCATGCGGCATTGTGGACCTGATGGGTGCCGCCGAGCTCGAGCATATCCGCCCGATACCCGGTGACGATGACGATGTCTTCAATGCCGCACAACCGGACCGTGGTGAGTTGCCGCTCTATTAATGATGTCCCGCCAAGCTCGGTTAGGCATTTCGGGCAGTCTGCTGTATAGGGGTGTAGCCGTGAGCCGCGCCCCGCAGCAAGGATGATGCAGCGCGTCATTTGCGGCCCGCGATAAGAGCTTCGATCAAACGACGGTCGCCATCGGGGGCGCCGTGCCGCTCGGGATGCCACATGATGGCAGCCACTGGCAGGTCATTATGGCGTACTGCCTCGATGTGGCCTTCGGCGTCTGTGGCCATGGTCTGCAGTCTTGGTGCAAGCGTTGACTGCGGAATGCCGATGTTGTGGAACGAATTAACAGACGTGCGCTCTCCATAGAAGCCCTGCCATGCGGGATCTATATCTACGTCGTGCACCGACGCTACGTGCCCTTCGACGGCGCCAAGTTCCCCACCCAAATTTACGTTCATAAGCTGCAGCCCACGGCAAACGCCGAGTACGGGCAGCCGGTTTTTAAGAGCGAATTTAAAAAGTGCTATTTCGGTTTCGTCGCGGACGGGCGAGGCACCGATATCCTCGCCGCCGCTAAGGATCAAAAGTGCCGGCGCAGCCCTGCGCACGTAATCGACGGCGACGGGTCCGATGTTCGGGACCGGGATTGTCGTCATATCCCACGAGGCGAGCAGGTTGAACCAGTCGTGGCTGATACTGTCGCGCACTTCGTCATAGCTCTGAGCATTGGTGACGCGCATTGTGACGCAGACATTCTTCAGTGACATGATAGACGTCGCGCGCTGGCGTTAAGTTCTATGGTTTGCGCTTTGCAAATGGTGTCGAATAGTCGTTCGCCGCAACCAATCGCGGCGGGCAGCCCAAATTCGGCACAGCGGATCGCCATATGAGAGTTGGCACCGCCAAATTTGGTGATGAGGCCACTAATGGGATGCGAGAATATCCAATCAAAACCGGGGTCAGCACTTTCAATCAATATGATATGGCCATCGATGTTAGGGGCCTCTGCAGATGTTAATATCGTTGTTTTGGCGGTCACGGATTGATTGGTAATAAATGTTGGCTGGCCTAACGGCAATCGGACAACGTCAACATCATCGGGGGTCACAATGACATGCGGTAATTTAATTGCTCGAGTTATATTGTAATTATCTTGTGCCAGAGTAACGCGATTCATTATATCAGCTGGATTGTTATTTTTAAAAATATCGTCAATCGAAAAAAAAGACAGGTGTTCGCGCGAAATAGAAATACATTCACCCCATGAGACAAGCGCCGCAAGGATATCGCTAACGACACGTGTAAATGCAAATTTTGCCTGCTCACGAGCCTGAATCGACATTGTGATATAACTTAAAAATTCGGCAGATGTTATGCTGTAGCCAACCTGGTTCAAATGCGTTTCAATCTTTTTGTGAACGGCCGATGAAAAATTAAATTCTTCATGAACGGACCTTATCAGAAATGTATTCCCGTGAGTAAGATAAAGATCCGGCCTTTCATCATAACGCCACGAAGTGATGTCGTAAGTTCCTGGCCGTAAATGCCCATAGCGTTTCAGGAATGCAGCTTGTTCCAAATTGCCATCAAACATATTGCCAAGATCGTTGGTAAGTTCTGTTGCGACCGTTGTGATACTTCGTTGAAATTGTGCCGACTCATCATCACTTATGATATCAACTTGAACCATAGAGCGAAGGAATTGGACGGCGATAAAGCCATGTCGGGCAAGTTGTGAAAAAATAAATGTTCCTCGGTCCCTGCATGTTTTTAATAGGTGCTGAATGCGCTCTTGTGGTGCTTGAGCTGTTATTATGGGATCGGGCTCAAGCAAACTGTTAGATTGTTTGAGCAACGCTTGTAAACTCGAGGTTCCTGCTTCCAATATCTTTCGAGTCAGATCGGTGAGAGCTTGTTCTGTTCTTTTCGCTTCGTTGGATGTGAGGCCCGCCGCAGAAAATCGACGCCGAGATTCGTCGACAGAAAAATCCCAGCACGTAACGCAAATATCGAACTCTACTTTGTCATGAAGGTCGCGATTGTGCGCCAGCGTCTCTAGCTGATGACGAATGAGCTTCTTTGCAATGTTATTTGGAATATCAGAAGGTAAAAATGAATTAAAAGATTTACGCACATCAATGAATGGGCGCCCATGAAAGTCGATTAATAATGGCCCGTCTACCATGCGGTACCCCATGGCATCTCGCGCCATCGCCCAAACAGAATCAGTAATTAACGACTTGTACAACGACAATGCTAGCGGGCGCGGGGTATTGCCGATCATTTCAGCAGGGTTCCAATCGGTCATTTCAGTGAAAATGGTTGTAAGCCCGGCAAGCTCTGGCTCTGGAGCCATGGCGGCACTGATTTTATGGCGAATATCGTTTATGGCGTTATGAATAATTTCGTCATTAATTACACGCCATTTATCGCGTGCTGCAAGTGGGCGGACTTGTAAAATGAAAACTTCTTCACTGTTGTCTATGCAAAATTCAATATCCAGTCCATTGAAAGCAGTGGCGGACTCAATTTCTATGACGCAATCAAGGAGTTTTGACATGCGTCCTGAACGCAATTGATTCACAGCGCCTCGCCGAACCATCATTGTCTTACTTTCATGTCCGCCAGTAACGGTATCGGTGCGACCTGAAAGATCATCGTAATTGATCACATAGTATGGACCGCCAGTATCAAGATCACGGGTCAGGACCACGCCAGAAATAGCAACATCTAAAACCATTGGTTGGACTAAAACTTCGTCTATGTCAGATAATTTGCTATAGCTCATGAAGACTTGATCTATAGCGTTAGCAAGCTCGTTACTGATTGCGTTAACGCCAGCGATACTCAGATTTGCTCCCGCCATCGAAGAATTTAGTGTATCTTCTGTTGATGCACTGGACCTGACAATAAGAGTGTTATCCTGAAATTGTGAGACTGTCCTTCTAAGCACATCTGATTTTTCAGAATGCCATTCTGCCCAAGAGATCGTTCGTTGTTCACACAACTTTGAAATGGTCAGCATGCCCTTTAAGGATTCAAGGGTGCCTGCTTTACTTGTAAATTGAAAATTGCGCTCAAACATTGTTGGTTTTTGTGAATTCATTTGTGAGGGTTAAAACTTAGAAAGCTCGACAAGGTTTTTAAAAGCAGCATTTTTAGCATAAAGTTCATCAAAGCTTCCGCTGTCAATGATCTGTCCGTCATCTATATAAATCAGCCGATTGCATTTTCGAAGTGTGCTGAGACGGTGTGCAATTATGATCATGGTTTTTGTTGCGCTTATATTCTCGATAGCCTGACTGACTTCAAACTCGGCTTGGCTGTCCAATGATGATGTTGCCTCATCAAGAATGAGAACGTCTGAATCATTATATATCGCCCGGGCGATGCCAATGCGTTGTTTCTGACCGCCGGATAAGCGAGTCCCACGATCACCAGCAAGTGTTTCAAGACCTTCAGGCAGACTTCGCACGACCGAAGCCAATTGAGCTACTTCTAGTGACATCCAAACTTTATTGTCATCAATCTCTTCTTCTGACACATTAAATGCGACATTTTTGCGAATTGATGCGTCAAAGAGGTAAACTGATTGTGGAACATAACTAAGGGATCGTTGCCATACGCGTGAAAGCGATGTCACGTCTTGATCGTCCACTCTAATACATCCTTGTGTTGGCTTAATGAGGCCAAGAATGAGATCAACGAGTGTTGTCTTTCCTGCGCCAGATGGCCCAACTAAACCAATTGATTCACCCTTTGAGATAGTATGATTTATATCATACGCTGCTGTAGTCTTCATATTTGGGTATGAGTATGAGACATTTTCTAATTCGATGTGTTTATTGAAAATTATCCGCTGATCATTCAAAGGATCTAATTCTTCGTCGTTGCTTGGTCCCGCTAAAACTTTGAGGTCATTATAAATTGTTTCAACGGGATAAGTCCCACCTCGAACTGTATTAAGAGCCATCAGTATTCTTGTGATCGATGGCATAAGCCGGACGGCTGCGGCGAGAAAAACGGCTAGAATAGGAAAGAATTCTCCTGTTGGATCCCCAATAATCAGCACATATAAGATGGTGATAACGACGCTAGAGACTAAGAGGGTTTCAATCCATAACCGGGGTATAGATCCAACAATAAACATGTGAGCTTCAATTGACGCCATCTTATGGCGAGATGAACTAAATTCAGATAGGAGATAGTCTTCTCGCCCTGAAATTTTTACTTCTTTGATACTATGAAATGATTGGGTAAGTAGTTTTAAAAGATCTTCGCGGATTTTAGTTACAGACATACCCCAAAAGACAAGTCTGGCTTTAATGGCATAGTGCATTGCCGCAGCACTAATAAAAAACCCGAACATAGCAATTGTGGTGACGAGTGGGCTTACGTAAAAAAGAAAAATGGTAATGAAGAGCACTAAAATTACTTCGGACACTAAAGTTATAAATCCGCGCATTGCATGGGTAAAGACGGCAGTTGTTGTGGAAGTTACATTGTTAATTAGATCCGCTGAGTTGCGAGTCAAATGCAATTGAAAATCGCCGTACATGTATTTCATAAACACTTTTCTTGCGAGAATCGCTTCATTCTTTGCGAAGAAGCGTCCTTGTAAAATAAATGAAATTAGAAGCGTGGCATTCTTGAGTATGATTGTTACGAGAAGGGCGCTTACTAGAATAATTATAACGCGGTTGTAATCATCAGGACTAACTTCCCCAAAGACACGCAATGCCCAAATATTTGTTGTAAAAACTTCAGGTCCAGTGATAACCGTCACTAATGGGAATATTAGTCCGATCCCAATTGCTTCAATGCCGGCAACAAAAACCATCAGCAATGCTAAGGAACACGCCGATACTTTGGTCGTTGGGTCTATCAGTGATAGAGTCATTTTAGTGAGTTTAAGCATTAAAGTTCTTCGTCCATTAGAAATTATTGCTGGCTCAATCAACCCGTAAAGGAAGATTATTCAGCCATAATTATAAATCTCTTGTTGGGTCCATAGAGCTTGGAGTTTCTCAATCACTATGATGCCTATCGTTCAAAGCTTGCCAAAAAGGAACAAGTTTACCTGTCTCCCGAGACGAAGTAATCAAGGAATAATGACTGATTCTTGATTATTGCGGGTCATGTTGAATGGCGCGGTTCAGAAAGAATTAGTTTTGTTCTGTTTGGATTAGGTTTAGATCTGATAATGCAAATGCGCCACCTAAGTTTGGAGCGTCTTGATAGAATGGGATATGCGTTAAAAACTCATCGCGATAAACTTTATTAGCTTCTACGCCCGCGGGATCTGGCTCCTCACCCTCAAGTCGTTCATACATTTCTTTTGCCAGTTCTAGAATGTCGTCGGGGGTATTTTCGACAACCCGGTACCCTTCAAGGGCGGGCGCTCCCCGTCCAATATTATAGTATCCGAGTTGCTGTGCTTTTTTATAATGTATATAGGCGCCAGCTTTTTCATCGAAGACGCGCGTCAAAGTAAAAAGGTCATCTCGTCGAAATGGATTGTAAGCAATAAGATTGCAATTTGCGAGGGCGACAGGGACATCAAAAATTGATGCGATAACAAAAATACCAGAATCGCAGCCAAGAAAAAACCGACATTTTGCAGGTAGAAAGATATCCAGGAAGTCCTCACGATGTTTGGTTGCATAATCAATAATTTTAGAATTACCAGTATCAGGTAAAGGCTCGCCAACAACAGCCCCCATTCTTAGAACATAGCCTCCTTGCGATGTGATATACTCAGCGGCCTTCAGATAATTCGAAACGCTGCAGTTCCTGAAATTACGAGTCTGCCATAATGCTTTCTCTTGCGGCATGTAATTATCAAGATATGCGGCATCCCGATTGTGTAAGCAGACGTACCAATCATCATCCTTAATGCCGATGCTGCGCAGAAACTCCCGGCCTCGTGTCTCTTCTTCAACGTTAAACGTCAACGAAGCCTTGCCATGGTTAAAACCCTGATACCCAGGGTCCATCCAGGCCATTTGCTCCCAAAAGCGTGTACATTTGATGATGGGGCGAATATAGAAAAGAAACCGCGTAAGCCAGCGCGACTCATAAATATTTAATTCCCGTTTCAGCATCTCAAACAGTTGCCGATTAACAGGCTCAATCCCAGCGAGGATGTATGTTGCACTTGTATCTGCAGTGCCAATTTGTAATTTCCGCAAGAATAAATCGGTATTTCCGGCAAGGTGCCCTATGCGCTTTGTATAAACCAAATGAAACCGGAGCTTTTTGAAAGGTTCCAGCACATAAAGAATAGGCAAGCAGATAAATACAAAGAATACCCGCGATGAATAAATAATAATTGGCCTGATAATATGAATAATCGATTTTTTCATGATGGGACGATTTTAGAACCTGAAATAAATGAAGGTTGATGATTTTGTTATAAACACAAGAACCGCCGTAAAAAGTAAGGCGCATGTCGCGGTAAGTGCAATAGGGCGGGACTTTCCAAAAAACACGCCATCGGCCATGCGCTCAAAACGAACGCCATAGCAAACTAAAGCACTAAGCGCTATTACTGCCCACATAACAAGTTCTGGATCACCAATCGTTGCTTCACGGCCAGGATTAAAGCTGGACCAGAAAGACAGTAAGGTTTCAAAATCAAATTGGAATAATGTCCAGCCTGCGCTAATCAAAAGGAATGTAAGGCTAATTTGAAAAAGCCGTGGAAGTCGATCCCATTGGCTTGAACTTGCGTGATATAGAATGACGATGAATGCGTGAAATAATCCCCACACAATGAATGACCAACCCGCGCCGTGCCAAAGGCCACACACTGCAAAAATGATAATGATATTTCGTATATAAACTTTGTTGCCCCTTAGAGGAAAATACAAATAGTCACGAATCCAAAAAGATAAAGTTATATGCCAGCGGCGCCAAAAATCTTGAGGGTTTGTCGCTTCATACGGGCGATTAAAGTTTTTGGGTAAAGAAAAACCAAACAATAAACCTAACCCAATAGCGACCATGGAATACCCATAAAAATCAAAATAGATTTGGAAGCTATAGGCAAATAGGACAAACGTTGCCGATATTGCTGAAATAGCATCGGGGGCTGAAACATATGATGTCTGATATGAATCTAGTGTATCTGCGATGAGGACTTTGGATGAGAGGCCGACAGTTATGTAAACAATGGCCTTGGATGTAATCTGCGTATTAAGTCGAAATGCATGCAGTTTCTCAAGCGCTGATTGAACTTGATCAAACCTAAGAATAGGGCCTGCAACGAGTTGAGGGAAAAAACTAATATATAATGCGAATTTTACAAAACTTGGGGGCGTTGTGATCTCTCCACGAAATCGGTCTATGGCGAATGAGACGAGCTGAAATGTAAAAAATGAAATTCCCGCAGGCAAAATTATATTTGCAAACATGTTAAATTCACCAGTATTTGACGCGTATCCAACATGCATAAATTGGTTTAGAAAAAATCCAAGGTATTTATAGTATCCAAGCGCCAATAGTGGAGGCACGATAGCAAGTGTTAATTGCCAGGGATTGGCTACGATTGTGTCTGACCTTGTGACGATGTAAACCCACAGAATGCCTACGCAAAGCGTTATTGCATGTTCTAACCCCGATACTGCATAAAAAATCAATGAGGCAACGACGAGCACAAATGGTCGTGCGGATTGTAATTTTGGAAAGAAAAATGCGGCTAATACCAGCGGTAAAAACAAGAACAAGAATTCAAATTGATTAAATATCATGCTAGCAAGCTTGATTTAACGTTGGAACTGATCGCTGTAAGTAAGCACCGAGAAGGTTCGAAGGGGCATGTACGGCATCCAGCCAGTAAATATTTTTGTCTTCGCTCAATCGAGCCGGCGACGGGAAGCAAATAAGGTTCAAATCTTGACAGGTATTGGTAAAAATTTTTCGATTTTCGAGCGCTGCTGAACTGGGGGTTTCGAGATAAAAATCTTGATTGTTTGGTGCCAATGGAGTCTCAAAAATAAATACTTGGCTACGACCTTTGGATATTTTTCTAATGCGTTCCAGGTCTTTGCGGAGATATTCAGGAATTACTGAGCGTTGCTGCGACAGAAGTATCTCAGGGTGGTTTGTTGCGGGTGCTATCTGCCAATCGTAGCTGCCGTCACGGCGAAAACCTGAACCCGTTTTTGTTAACAAAGGGTGTTGATCATTTAGGCCAAAAGTTAACTTTAGCGCCGCTGTCACTGTATCGAGTGTAAATGTGCGTTCCAAAGTATCGCGCTGCGCTATCACATGTCGTAGCATCATGCGAAGCATATCCTTAAACCGAATATCTGGTGTATTTATATAAACCATGATGTCGTTGTGTATTTCAGATATGCGTTCTGTGAGGGTCACAGTTCTTGAGTTGCCGTAGCTGTGAACTTCAAAATTATCGATGCCGACGATGACGGTCTTGGGCAGTTTTCCATTATTTGCGAGTGCGTACATTAATGAAACAGTACCACGCAAAGACTCGCCCAAAACTGAAAAATTAAAGAAAGAGCACCTTTCAGTGCCAAGGTCCTTGGCCGTTAGCATCATAGAAACACTGCTGCCAAAAATGCCGACCTGATACGGTTTATTATGTTGCCCGTGGCGTCGCTTGATCTGTCCCAGGACGGGCCCCGTTATGCCGGGGTTGTTAACAAGTAGATTGCCTTCGGCCAATAGGAACGGGTCATTATCGAAAAGTTGATCGATAGTGACCAGAATGCTGCCCGCAAAAATCGCAAGGAGGAGAAAAAACAGAGACGATTTTAGCATCTAGCGGTAAAACTCTTAATGTTTTGAGCGTTTAAGCTATGTATTGCGGCAATACCGTCGCATCAGCAAGACTGCCAGCAGCGATATCTTTCTCAGACAAAACAGGGTCGGTAATTGGCCATTCCACACCGATATCCGGGTCATTCCAAGAAATGATTCGCATATCCTTCTTTGAATATACAGTCGTGCATTTCATGACCAGATCGGCTGTATCCGTTAAGGTGCAAAAGCCATGTGTGAAACCAGGAGTCATATACATTTGCCGACGGTTTTCTTCGGTTAGAATTTCAGAAACATATTGACCGAACGTAGGGGAGCCTACGCGAATATCTACGGCGACGTCCATGATTGCGCCGCGTACAACACGCACCATTTTCCCTTGTGGATTTGGCACTTGATAATGAAACCCGCGAATGGTGCCTTTCTTTGAGAATGAATGGTTGTCTTGAACAAACTCAACGTCGAGGCCGATGTCCGCAAATTTATCACGATGATATGTTTCCATAAAATGGCCGCGATGATCCGGGTGGAATTCAGGTTCCACGATTACAACGCCGGGAATGGATGTTTCAATTAAGTTCATAAAGTCACGTCCTTGTTAACAGCCAATTCAATAGAAGCAACGTTTAGAAGGGGCCTGAGAAATCTGCATTAGGCACATCAACGCGTCGATTATTTTGTAATTTTACCATAGCCGAAATTGCGGCATCATTTTGTGAGGCGGGTAATTGTAACATTTCGAGACACTGCTCCAGAATTTGATCTGGGAAAGGATAGTATTCAGATATCAATGCTCGCGTACTTGGCGAAGGGTAATCGGCCATTCCCATTCGGCGCGGCGGCATGCGGAATTTGTCTGATCCGGTTTCAGCAAGGCGAGCAATAATTTCACCACCGACACCGTAAGTCGTCCATCCAGAATCTATGCATAATAATCTGCCCGTCTTGGCAACCGACGTATTAATTTGTGACATGTCGAGGGGGCGTACTGAGCGGAGGTCAATAAGATCGACGCCAACCCTGACCTCTTCTAATACCTTAGCGACAAGCATCGCTTCTAATGTCATAAGCGAAGAAGCAACAATCGTAATATCATTACCTGTCGTTACGGTTCGGGTTTGATCTAATGGTACCTCGTACCCCCCTTCCGGTACGTGCCCGGTTGTTGAGTGCAGCCACCGATGTTCAATAAAAATTGTTGGATCGTCATCTTTGACGGCGGATATCAACATCCCCTTGGCATCATGTGCGGTTGTCGGCATGACGACATTTAGGCCGGGAATATGACCAAACACGGATTCAAGGCTTTGTGCATGACATGGTCCCTGGCCCCAGCCACGGCCAATAATTAATCGAATGACGATTGGGACTGATAGCTTGCCATTTGTGGTGTAGCGCATCTTTGCCGCGGTGTTGATGATGTTTTCAAAGGCAAACAATGAAAACTCAACGCGCTGGTGCGTCATAATAGGGCGCTGCCCCAGAACCGCCGAACCAATAGCGATACCTGTTAATGCACTTTCGGATGTAGGCATCTCGACAATACGTTCATCGCCATACTTTTGATACAAGCCGCGGGTCGTGCCAAAAATAGCACCTGGATCACTTACGCCCAGGCCAATCAGATAAACAGAAGGGTCATCGCCTAGGCAAAAGTCGGTCGCTTCACAGATGGCTTCAGCGAACGTAATTGTACGGTTATCATTTGGCATAGACGTGTAATCCCGCTGTTTCTTGCGCTGGAAAAGGTGCTTTTATTGCAAAGTCGAATGCATCGTCAATGTCATCACGGATGGCTTGGCAGAATGCTTCATCATCGACGGCGGTCCAATTCAGTTCATTTTCCAGAATTGCAAAATGTCTTTTGATTGGGCACTTTTCTAACCATTCATTGTATTCCTCATCCGTCCTATAGCCCATTTCCTGGTCAAACAGTGGGCCACAGTGTTCGCGCATGCGATATGTTTCCAACAGGAGAAAAGATGGACCTTCCCCATTTCGCGCCTGATCGATAGCGGCTTTGGCAATTTCTTGAACGGCGAGGCCATCATTCCCATCAGCATGCGCTGTATGCAATTCATGGGCTTGTGCCAATTCTGTTATTGGGCGTTGAGGTTGACGGACGTCTAATGGCGTGCAGACAGAATAAAAATTATTTTCGCAGACAAATACGACAGGCAAATTTTTAATAGAAGCAAAATTAGCAGCTTCATGAAATATGCCCTCTTCTACGGCGGCATCGCCCAAGAAGATCATGGAGACAGAGTTTTGTTTGCGTTGTTTGAATGAAAAAGCGGCGCCAACACCTGTAGAAATTGAAGTGCCGATAATGGGCAAACAGGGCAGTACGCCAGCATCAAGATCAAGCAGATGCATCGAACCACCTCTTCCGCCAGCACATCCTTCGGCTTTGCCATAAAGTTCAGCAAGCATTGCACGAACGCTACCGCCTTTTGCCAGATAATGTGCGTGCGAGCGATGCGCGCTAGAAACAACATCGGTTGCCAGTAGATGCTGGCATGCCCCTGAAGCGGCAGCTTCCTGTCCAATCGATAAATGAACAGGGCATCGCATTTCTTGCTCGTGATATCGCCTGGCGATGGCTTCTTCGACGAGTCGTATCAAAAGCATTTTGCTATACAATGAGAGTAAAAACTCTTTACGTGCAGTCACATCTGAATCCTTAACAAAACTGAACCATAAAAATTAAAGTGGATTGCACCACAATGCCAGATGAACGGTATTGTGTGCCATTATTCGACGCGTGAAATATTTGCATTAGCAAAAATATACATCAGCAAAATGCATGCGTGTTTTTGTTTAGCCGGTCAAACATGTTCTGGGCTTTGCCAAGCTGGCGTTTATGAATGACTTGGATTTCATCGTCCATTCCCGCTCGCCGTCGACTTTGCAATCTCTCCGGTAAAAACTCATTTAAAAGAATCAAACACCACCGACAGATATACAGTGGAAATTGTAACTGAAACCGGGTTCCAAAAAGCGGGTCATCGCTGAAGATCTTGTTCGCTTCACGCCAAAAATAATTTTGCTGTTCTTCTTCTAACGCCATGGCAGGGTGGATTAAAAAATCAGCAACTAATTTAACGGGATCATCCCAGCCAAAATATTCAAAATCGATGAAAATGATTTCACCGTTAAATTTGCGAATTGCGTTATGAAAGCCAAAATCAGATGGGCTTAATGTGCGTTGCTGTTGAGAGATATCCTCGGCATCATTAATTTGGGCCTTTATATAGCCTGATCGTGCAGTGTCGACAGCGTGTTCAAATTGCGGCAGAAGGTTTTCGCTTAAGAATACATTTAATGCCGTATGCTTATCAGCCTCACGGCCAATGCGTTCGAGCCGACTTTCTATTTGTTGAGTAAGTTCATTAAGTGACAAGCATGCTTCAGAAGCTAGGTTAAATTTAGAAACGGCTTCTGGATGATTTGACAATTTATGAAGATGTTTAACAAAATCTACAGCGGCGCCAATTTCGGTCAGGCTGGGTTTTCTAATGGTGTCGCCATCAATCCATTCATATAAAGCCGCGTCAGCATCAAGATCAAACCCGTATGCCCGCGGACAAGGCGAGGGCCCATTCGTTGCCAGAAATTCGAATGCAGAAAACTCTGCACCCATTCGGTCGCGATAATCATTCTTTTGCGAGGGATACCATTTCAAAGCAAATAGTTGCTCACGACATTCGACACGGAAAATGTTATTGTTCCCGCCGCCAGAAATAGCAAAGCAGTTATTGACTTTAAAGGGTGAAAGCGCGTCTGCAACATTGAAAGCGGTGTCAGGCGTCATGCGAGACTTTCTGCTCAAGGATTAGCTTTGTAATCCGTGGCCATGATGACATGGTTGTTAAGCGTCTGTCATCGCTGGTTTGGTCTGGAGAAAATAAAATTTTTTGTGTTTCCGCAGGGAACGCTGGTTCACTAAGAACCTCAATAAGATCATCGATAAAATGGGTGCATCCCGATGTCGTAATACGCTGAATTTTCAGGTCTCTGTCAGGCTCGAAAAAGATATGGTTTCTATCCATCCCGATACCTTCGGGATCGAAGAACCCTTTCTCGCCCATCCAAGCTAGCGCGGCTTCTCGAAGGTTAACCTGTGTCGGATCGTAACGGTTGGTTTTGGTTTTATGACTGATTATTCTGACATCGATTTTATGGTCGCGACATTTAACTAAAAAATCATCAAATCCAGAAAACATTTCGGCACGATATATGTACCGTCCATAAACTAACCCTTGCAACCCTTGCCATATGAGTTCGCCGTCTGGCAAAAGCCGGATCGTATCCCGTACCTTTTTTTTTGACCCCAAAAACCCAGCTGGAAGGAGGCCCTGTTCAATAGCAATAGGGGCGAAAACACTGTCATAACAAGCAATCGTATTGTCAAAATCAACGCCGACAATCATAAGTATTACTTCACCAAACTTTGGACCGATTTTTTTATATCACTTTTATCAATGCTGGCGCAGTGCCCGATAAGCCTGATTTTCACGCCACCTATAACATTCCCGATAAAACCGACATCTTCAGGGTCACCGCCAAGGGCAAGGAGTAATGTGGTTACCGCAAGAAATGCATCCCCGGCCCCCATTGTATCAATGGGGGCGTACTCCAGAGCGGGTATTATTTGAAATCCAGTTTCAGGGCTCCAGGAAATACTTACAATCAATCACAGGCAATAATTTGCGTTTTAGGACATCCTCAATGTAAGCATGCTTTTCACCGCCCGTTAGTTTAGCTTCACGGGCATTGATGCAAACGTAATCAGCATGCTTGTATTTCGTAATAAGGTTGAAGCCTTGGTTAGCACTGTTCGCTTGCGCATTAATTGCGATCAATATTTTGATTTCATCAATCGTATTGAGGACGGGGCCGTCTATCATGCCATAGCCAAGACTTTTCGCCGTCGGCTGCAGATGAATGGGTATCTGATAATGGATTGCGGTTCCAATGCCGAGCTTGGTGAGGTGGTTACGTAGTGCGTCGCGTCGAGCGACTTGAATGGCGAACGTATGAAACGTATTAAACTCGTCCGGTGCGCACGGTGGTACCGAATATAGCTTTTGGGTCGGTGACACCTTCACCTAAGACGTAGACGCCCGTATCGGACTTAAGACAATGAACCGTCGCTTCACGAATGGCTTCTGCATAAGTTATGCTTCGTTGTGTATCAGGCATAAACACTCTCAATGGCAGTTTTTTGATTTGGTGTGGGTGCGGCCTGTGCAAATTTGAATGCAATATCGATTTTAGACATCACATTATTGCGGATTTTGCGTTCGGTCGCGACATCAAGAATATCTGCTGAATGCAGTAATTGCTGGTAGTTTTCGGGTGAGTAGCGTGATTTCCAACTCTCGAATTCTTTTATTGTCCGAAAGCCGATATCATTGTCAAAGTTTGGGCCACAATGTTCGCGCCAGCGGTATGTATCGAATAAGAGGAATTGTTGGCCTTCACCAGCGCGTGCCGCGGCGATGGCGGCCTTGGTTAGGGTATAAACATCCCCGACGTCATTTCCGTCGCCAGCACTACAAGGGAGCCCGTGAGCGTTGGCGATGTCGCTTAACGGCCGATCCGGTTGGCGGGCTGCAAGATCAATGTAAACGGAATAGAGGTTGTTCTCACACACGAAGATGGCAGGCAGCTTCTTCAATGCGGCAAAGTTTGCGCTTTCGTGAAGTACGCTTTCTTCTATTGACGCGTCTCCCAGAAAGATGACGCTCACAGGATTTTCACCACGTTGTTTGGCGGCAAGAGCTGCGCCAACACCGAGCGGAATGGAACTTGCGACGATCGGAATACTCGCAAGCATACGGACGTCCTCGTCGAAGAGATGCATCGACCCGCCACGGCCTGCACAACAGCCGGCTTCCTTGCCATAAATTTCCGACATCATTCGTTTTAGATCACCGCCCTTGGCAAGGTAATGAGCATGTGTGCGGTGCGTACTAATCGCGTAATCTGAGCGCTCAAGCGCGTGGCAAACACCAACTGCGATGGCTTCTTGTCCAATCGATAGATGTACCGGACAGCACATTTCCTTTGACGGGTAATGCTCGGCAATCGTTTCCTCGACCCGTCGTATGCGAAGTAAGTCACGAAACAGGGTTAGTTTGAAATCATCGTTTAAAGATCATGTCCTTGTATTTCAATGTTGTAATGAAGCCCGAAATAACTTGAAACTTGTCTTTAGGTGGTTATTTCAAGTCCTTGTCCTGCATCCGTTTGATGTTGAAATACAGCGGATTGTCCATGGTGTTGGTCAGGCGACCATCTTTCATAGCCTCGACCAAATCAACAACAGCGTCCTGTATGGAATGTGTCGGCTCAAACCCTAGCTCTCTTTTGATTTTTTCAGATGAGACGTGATATGAGCGTAGGTCGTCAGTTGGTTCAACGTGGATAGTCAAATTGTTGCCGACGACATTTTTTACCATTTCGGCAAGTTGCATGACGGAATGGTTTTCGTACCCGGCGTTGTAGATATTGCCATTGATCTCTGCGTCGTCTTTTTGCAAAAGAAAGAGATAAAGATCAGTCATATCCTCAATATGAATATTGGGTCGCTTTTGATCGCCACCGAAGACCCGGATGGCGCCGCGGTTGACAGCAAAGTTCGTCAGGATGTTGACGATCACATCCATACGCTGGCGCGGTGAATAGCCGCACACAGTGGCTGGTCGGACGACGCAGGTCACGAAGCCGGGTTCGCGTTCTTCTTCGAGTTCGACCTCGCACAACGCCTTGAACTTCGAATAGTCGGTTAGTGGCAAAAGTTCCAGGTCTTCGGTGACCTCAGGCTCGTCACGGACGCCGTATACCGACGATGACGATGCATAGATGAAGCGTGTCACGCCGGCAGCTTTCGATGCGTGAACCAGCGGCCGGAAGCAGTCGTGATTGATGGAGCGGCCGAGGTCCGGATCGAGATCGTAGGACGGATCGTTGGAGATGCACGCCAGGTGAATAACGGCGTCACATCCCATAAGCGAGTCGGCAACGACTTCTGGGTCGCGCAGGTCGCCTTTGACCTGGCGCAGTTTCGGGTGATCGGCGACGCTTTGTAGCACGTCGTCACCATACAGATATAGATCAAGTACGGTGACACCGTGGCCTGCGGCCAACAGTTTCGGCACCATCACGGCACCGACGTATCCGGCGCCGCCGGTGACCAGAACGTTCCAGGTTTTATCGCTCATAAGTTTATTATCCGACTTAGATTTATTTCAAAAGAGTTGTGATATATTTGATCAGCGGTATTTTTTCGATCGACCGCCGGTGCCCAACGATGCCGACTTTCATCGCTCCAGCGGCGTTTCCGACAAATGAAACAATTTCTATCGGCGTTCCGATCGCGGCCAACGGGGCACCGACGGCAAAGAATGCGTCGCCGGCACCAACAGTATCGATAACCGTTTTTGTGAATGCGGGAATCCGCATTACGCCGGTATCTTTGCCAAACATGACGCACCCGTGTTTACCGTTGGTTACGATGAAACTATCGCATTCGATCTTGTCTTTCAGTTTCGAGACGATGTCCTCGATCGAGCTGAATTTGTCGCTTGCCGCCAACTGGGCTTCCGGTGCATCGATGCAGATCATGTTTGCACGCGGGTAGCGGGTCACAAGATTGTACCCGTGATTGGCGCTATTGGTCTGGGTGTTGACGGCGAGGAACCTAGCGTGTTTTGTCAGTGCGGCAATGTCGTTGTCGCTGAGCATGCCATGGCCGAAGTCCGTGACCACGACGAGGTCGAAATGCGCTGCGCGTTCCATGATTGCGGCGCAGATTTTTTCTTGTACATCCGGCGGAGGTGGCGAGCCGTCGAAGTAATACACCTCGAACAACTTGCGCACATATCCCGCATCAACGAAGCGTGATTTTCGTGTCGTCGGCGTGCCCGGACGCATGACCGGCGTCAGACGTACGTTGTCGGCCAGATGCTCGCGAATAAATCCTTCCTGACTGTCGTCGCTCCCCAATACCGTGAGGATCTCCACTTCCTTACAGAAGCTCGCAATATGGTTCGCCGCTGCGAATACGCCGCCGGCAAAACGTTCGCTGGAGTCATAGCACGTCGCGATCATGTGCTCTTTGGCGGATTTCCCCATGGCATTTACGTAATGATACTCGTCGATGATGGCGTCGCCGACGACAAGGACTCTTAGGCCGGCGATGTCGTCGAGGGCTTGGTGAATCCGGTTATCGACCCCGCGTTCACGGGCCCCAATAAGATAAGCCCGGAGTTCCGGATCGAAGACATCCATGTACTGGTTGATCAGCGACGATGAGCTGAACGAAATATCGCGTGTGAAGACGACACGCCCACCATGCTGTTCGACGGCGTCACATTCATCCTTGATCTTGCCGGTGACATCATCATTTGGATCGGCGTAATCGGACCCCTTTACATAGACCGAAGGCTTGACCACATGGATAACTTTTTCGGCGGATGGATAGGGGCTGACGGCGACCCAGTCGACTTGTTGCAGCGCAGCCAGCATTTCTGCACGCAGGCTGTCGTTGAAAATAGGCCGACCCGGTCCCTTGTTGACGTACTTTTCGGCGGTCAGGGTGACGATTAGGACGTCACCTTCCTCGCGGGCTTTCTGAAAATGCCGGACATGGCCCATGTGCACGAGGTCAAAAACGCCGTGGCAAAGAACAACGTTCTGACCCGCCGCGCGTGCGTCGGCAGCGATCACCGAGATTTCGTCCAGGGATTTTACTTTATGAAGCGGATCACGAAGCATTATTCAGATTGCCAATCATTCTTGCCAAGATATTTGAACCAATCCCGGGTTGCTTCGGCGATTGTATCCTCGGTCCAGACTGGGGCATCGCGCCAGTATTCGATGTTTTCGAGCACGGCGTGGACACCGTCCTCGAGCGACACTGTCGGTGTCCAATCCAGTGTCTTTGTAATCAGGTCGATATCGGCGAAGGTGCAGTCCGGCTCCGCCGGACGCTTCGGAATGTTGACGACGCCGGCCGGATTGTCGAGCAGTTTAACCAACCGGTTGACGCTGTATGTGCCGCCGCTACCGACATTCATTGATATGTTGCCGGTATCGGAGGCGGCGGCCGCGATGAAAGCGTCGGCAACATCGGTAACGAAGGTAAAATCGCGCGTCTGCGTGCCGTCGCCGACCACCGTGAATGGTTTTTCGGCAAGCAGTTGGGCAAGGAACACACCGAATACGGCGCCATAGGTGCCCGACGTTCTGGAACGCGGTCCGTAGGCATTGAACAGCCGTAGCGCGACCACCGGCAGGCCATAGATAAGACCCCAATGCAAAACCAGTTCTTCGCCCAGACGCTTAGTCAATGCGTATGGATATTGTGGTCGCATTTCGGCGCTTTCGGGCGTCGGATAGAGGTCGGGGATGCCGTAGCACGATGACGAAGCAGCATAAACCAGTCGCTTGATGCCAGCGGCACGGCTTACCTCGAGCACATTATAAGTGCCGTCGACGTTGGACGTGTAATAGGCGTCAGGCATATTAATTGACGGCACGATGTCGCCGAGTGCGGCGAGATGGAACACCCAGTCAACACCATCGAATTGTGGCCTGATCACGGTGCGGTCACGGATGTCGGCCTTGACAAACGACAGCTTACCGTCTCCTTCGAGGTGAGCAATGTTTTCGCTACGGCCGGTCGAGCAGTTGTCGATGACGGTCACGGCATGTCCGCCGGCGAGCAGGCGCTCCGTCAAATGCGAACCGATAAACCCGGCGCCGCCGGTGACAATACATTTCATATTGCGAGATCCTGCCTTTATACGCGCTTACGTCGCAGTTGCGTTCTTGTTGATACCCGGGTTCAGGAGCTGTGCAATCATCGGATACTTCTTGGTCTTGTTCGCCAGGGCAGACGAATCAAACGCCGGGTCATCGATGATCTGTTTTATGATTTGCAAAGCTTCCCAAATCGTTTCATCGCTCTCTGTGCCGATGCCGAAGCGGATAAATCGTTCCGAACTCGTGCCGTATGCGGAACCTGGCACGACAGCGATCAGTTCCTCGACCAGAAGGTGCACGGCGAATTCCAGTGATGTGCCGGAAAATTCGCCAATGTTCAACATGAAATAAAAAGTGGCGTCGCCACCCATGCGCTCGATTTTTAAATCGTCGATCATCGCTGAAACACGTTTGCGTTTTTTTACGACGTCGGTGGCCTGACTGAGTGTGCTGTTTATGATGTCGTCGAAATACGTTGCACAGTAATAACTAAGAATAGACGGCGCGCAGGTGATCAGATGCTGGTTCAACTTCATCATCGTATCGATAAGTTCCGGGCTCGATATTGCGTATCCGATTCGCCACCCAGAGATTCCCATATTTTTTGACAACGAATTGATAACGATGATCCCGTCCTTATCCGGGACGACCTCTGCTAGCGACGTAAACGGCGTATCGATAACAAAATCGCTGTATGCCTCATCGATCATCAGATAAATACCGCGCGAACGGCAAAGTTCGTAAACCGTCTCCAGTTCTTTGTAGGTGTAAACACGGCCCGATGGGTTGTTCGGGTTGTTGATGATCAGAATTTTTGTTTTTGGCGTCAGATAATCAATGAACGCCGGGACCTCCACGTCGTATGGGATGAAGCCAGGCTTCGCGCCGACCAGCCGCGTTTGTTCAGGATAGCTCAACCAACCGGGCTCGTGGATCAGCACTTCGTCTCCAGGCTGCAGGATCGCAAGCATCGCCATATAAATAGCGGCTTTCGACCCGGCGGTGACGAGCAGTTCACGGTCGGGGTCAACGGGGGCGCTGTAATGTTTGCCGTAATATTCGGCAATTTTTTCGCGCAGCTCGGGAATGCCGCGGGTATCTGAGTAGTGGTACCCCTTGTTTATGTCCAGCTTGCTGAAGTCGAACAGGGGAATGTCGAAAAAGGCCTCGCCCAGTGAAAACGTCGCCACTTCCTCACCCCTGCGGCGCAGGTCGTAAACGATCTGATTAATAGCAATGGATAGCGCTTCCGGAATGCTTTGCACTACCGGGTTAAGGCTCAGGGCCGGGCGATTGGGCATAGTTATGATGTCACGCTGTCCAAGGGGCTGAAATTATAGTTATCTGCCCAGCAAGATCAAGCCGCTTGATTTTGCCGGATGCGGTTGCCGGGAGCGCGTCGACCACGGTGATTGTCGACGGCCATTTGTATCGAATAAGGTTATTCATCATATGTTGCCGTACTTTTTCGATAAGGACACCGGCGTCGGCGTCGGGGTCGGCGGGCACAATCGCCAATGCAACATCCTCGCCGTAAAAGGCGTGTTTGACCGGGACGGCAGCAGCAGCACTAACTCCGTCGCACTCGGTTGCGACGCGATCAATTTCGGGGAGTGAGACGACTAGTCCGCCCTTCTTGATGATATCCTTGACGCGTCCTACAATGATCAGGTTTCCGTTCGGATCAACGTATCCGATGTCGCCGGTCATGAGGAATCCACGGTCATCGAACGGGATATCCATGCTACCGTCGGCGTTCAGATAGCCGATAAATGCATACGGTGTCCGGACTGCAATTTCACCGGCGGCAGTGTCGGCGTCCTGCGCGCCCGATGCCGCCGCATCATGGCGAATTTCAAGATCTACATAGTCGAGGACATGCCCAGTTGAACCGGGAATGCGGTCAAACCGAGAGCCGATTGTTTCCGTGCTCAGGAATGTTGTTTCTGAAAGGGCGTAGTTTTCGATGAGTGGAATGCCAAAAGCGTTCTCAAAGCGCTCCTTCACGTTGAGTTCGATTGGGGCTGTGCCCAGCAAAGAGGCTCTCACCTTCGGGTATCTGGTGCCGTTTCGACTCCCGCCCTTACTTTTGCGCTCGGTCATTTGGAGCAAGCTGTTGATCATTGTCGGGACGAGCCAAAGCGTGTTGATTTCCATCCGTTGGATATCGTTCCAGAAGCTCAGGGTTGAGCGTCCCGAGAATGGCTCGTCAATGCACGTGCTGGCACCTGCCGCCAGAGGGATGAGGCCTAAGTTGAACAGGCCGCCCAGATAGGACATTGGAAGGATATTGAAAAACCGCGACGAAGGGTCGATGAAATCGTGCTTTGCCGCAAAAGCTTTGGCAGATGCCCACAAGCTAGCCGGGTCAATGACCATCGCCTTTGGCTCGCCGGTGGTGCCACTTGTTCCAAGATAAAGCCGCCCTACCGGGGCCGTTGCGCTTTGCCCGGGGGTGTCAGCGGCTTTCTTGGGGAGCCATGAGAAATCCATACCTAACGGTGCAACAATATGGTCCAGTTCAAGGCGATCCAGTAAATCGACAACTCCGCTACTCGATGACGTTGAGTGCAGACATAATTTTGCTCTAACCAATAATGCAAATCGTTTGACCTCAACCGTTGTAGTCTGCGGTGCCAGCGGCGCAAAGCCATATCCGTCCCGCATTGTTGCGATAATCACTGCAAGCTGTTCCACGGAATTCGGCAGCAGCGAGATAATCGAGTCGCCGGCTGCAAGCCCGCGGCTGCGAAATAGAGCTGAGAAGCGGTCGACCAGCTCGGAAAATTCTGCGTAAGTAAGCTGCTTCATCGACCGCGCATCGATCGCAAAAACCCTGTCTCGGTTTATATTCAAAACCCGTGCAAGTTCGCGTCTGAAATCCGTCGGCTCGACTTCCATCTTGTTTATCTCCGCCCATGGCGCGCACTGGCACCTAAATAAAGTTCAAGCATATTGGTCAAGTGTGTCCCAAATTTCACGTGCCGGATCATTGATGCTCAGCCAGGACGCAATATGATCCAGTTTTTCCGGGCCGCCAGCGTGACGCTTTTCTGCAATAGCGGCTTCCAATTCGTCGACACTGTTAAGGATATTTATATGTTTGTAGCACTGTTCGTTCTGCCAGGTTGGCTGAAGCAAAAAGGCATAATAATCCTTTCCGCGCGATATCACCTTGAACATTGACGATGAATGCACCGGTCCGATCACGGCGTCTGCCCAATCCGTCAGCTCTTCAATAGGTTCAGACTTGTAGATGTCGCAATCGAGGCCGAAAGAATCAACAATTGCGTGATAGTAGGATTTTTGGGGACGTCCGGGATGTAGCTTGAAGCGGATTTCTTCTACGCCAATTTTACGTAGTTTCTGCACGACGTCGATTAGGAACTCATACTTGGTTGCATTTGTCGCAAGAAGATCTGAGGCGATGACGCTGTAATCAAGGACCAGGACCCGTTTGATTTTTTGCGTGCCCGCTGCTTGGCAGTCGTTAGCTGAAGGAGCGGCAACGAGATGTGGCGTCCCCGTACGGGTTGTCGGGATATTCACGCCAAGCAACTGGAGCCATGGCTTCTCTAATTCGCCCCAGGCCAGCAGATGGTCGACAAGCTTCGTTTGCCGCGGTTCGCTGCCAAGCGCGTCATACCCGAATTCTTCCGACGCGAGCGGCGCATGCCATATATAGAATGTCTTGCAGTCATGATGGCGTGCGAGATCGAGAAACGTGCGATGTGGATAATTCTTAACACCGTCAACAAGAACAACGCGCGGCTTTTCTTTTTGGAAACGATAAACCGCCGTTTTGACCTTGTGGGCCATTTTGGTGAGCCGACCCGTATTGATAATCTCCCGTAAAACATAATGGCGTATAAAGCCGTGCGGCGATGTCAGTCCGGTATCCCAGTCTTTCGCAGTGCCCCTTATGCGGTTTTCAAACTGTTCAATTTCCCTGCCGCTTAGTTTCTGCTTGGCAAGAGACATGAAGCGCGCACCACACTTTCGGTAAATGCTCATAAATGCCGGCTTCTTGGGCATCCATTCGGGCCATAATAGCGGATGAAGCTTGGCTCCTTGATTTCTCAACAGCAGCGGGATCATTATTGGTTGCTGGATCGCAATGAGCGCACCACGACGGTGCCGGTTATGGAACCCTTGTAAATTCGTCGACAAGGCCAACAGCATTGTGGCAACCCGGGTCGCGACCTGGCGTATCATGGAATAATGCGGGCTGGCACCTTCCGGGACCATCGGCTGGGCGGGGTCGTCAGGCTCAAGCGCGTCCATCCGGTCAATGCATGATATTTTGGCTTGCGCAGCAACGTCACGGGCAATGCGAAAGCGTATATTGTTTTTGATCAGATTGGTCTCGGCGCGCACATCGTAGTAGAATAGCTCTTCAATCTTATGATCCTGTATAATGGCTCGCAGCGCCGTGGAAATTCGTAGATAAGCACTCAGCGCAATTGTCATCTCGGTGTTGAAAAGCTTGCCGACAGACGCGCCTTGGAAAAGAGTCACGTCGTCGTCGCCGTCGTAAACCCAGCTATTTCCTTCAACTAGAAGTTGGCGACGCCAGTGCGCGTCGATCGGGTTCGAAATCAGCGCAGCCTCGATGCTCATACAGGCTATTTGCTGGTCTGCACATTGCTGCCAAAGAAGCCAGTCGCTTGAGATGACCAGAACGTCATGGATTTCACCGCGCGCCTTAAGGTCTTCGACGTGGCGTTCGTGCGTCAAAAGCGCGGCGCGCTTCCAGTGTTTGCGAGCGCCTCCGTTTGCGGAAAGCCGGTTTAATGTCTGCACCATGTTTTGGGCTGTCGTTATAGGCTGTAGAGCTGTGTTTCGTACATGTCGATCATGTCGCCAAGCATTGCGCGGGATTCGGCCGAACACTGTACATGGATTTCATTCTGTTGAGCGTTACACATCGACTCGTCGTCATCATTCGTGCGCTGCATTTTGCGGATAACAGCACGAGATTTCCGAGTCGCTGTGGTATTCAGAAACGCGCATAGTTGTTCGGTGATTAGTTCGGGCACCGTAAAGAGAGACCGGTTCCGCAACTGAAAAATCTTTGCCGAACGGTCGCCGCCCAAAGACTCGAGGGTCTTTTTGGCACGCACCATATAGTCGTGGTGCATGCGAATAATCCGGTTGATCGGTGCCATGCCCTGAAATTGCTTTTCCCAGCCGATGGCCAAATGATGGGCAGGTGGCGAGTCGTCTCGGGATATGCAGAAAATCTGGTTCCATTTTGATTCGCAAAGGTTTTCGCCGTGTCCTGTTTTCCACCATGCATAAGCTAGGCTGACGGGATGACGGACTACGCTGACGACGCGTAACGAATCTGGAAATGAATCAAAATGCAGGTCGATGTTTTCCATCTGATTATGCGTCTGGCTGAGCAGGATCGGATTCTCGGCTTCGATTTCCCGGATTGCCTGATCTTTGCCGCGAGAAAATAGCCGTTTGAAATAAACCAGCGGCCGCGGAAAATGAAAAACACTGGACGTATCGCGCCACCGGAAATTGACGTTTCGGCAAATGTAATTGTCGTAAAGGCTGAGATCCGCGAACAACCGTTCCATAGCCACAGCGGCATCCCGGTCCAGCTTGCCAAACGCGTTTAGTATCCCGACATAATCGTAAATCATGTCGATGCGCTCGATTTCCAGGCGCTCAAAGGTGGTAATAAGCCGACACAGCGTCGATTTACCCGAGCGCGCCAGCCCATCCACGAACAGAATATTAGGCACCGTACTGACGGGCTTGCAGAACGTGAGCCCATCATCATTTCTATCGGCAACGATGTTCATTTGCGACGCAGGCTGGCAATAAAAACCGAGGCGGTCGGCAATGCTGCCGGTTGCGCCTCAAACCCAGTCATCGCTTCGGAAAGCTTGTTGGCGAGGACGGCGGGCAAAAGCCGCTCCAGGCGCGGGTCAAGCATATGAGGGTGAACGGCGTAGAATTTCTCAATGTCGAACGCTGTTGATTTTGCGACACGTTCGATGTCTGATGGAACATGCTGACGTGCTTCTGCCTGTTGTCCTTCGGTCATGTCGCCGTGCACTTCGGGCATGGTTGCCGATGATATAACGGCTTTGACCTGTTCCAGATTGTTCGCGATTTGTGTAACCAGTGCCCCCGGAACATCATCCGAAATCGGCGTGGCGTAAAGCGCATCAATTTCATGGAGCAGTGCTGGCGCGTGGCCCTGTTTTATTTCGCGCAGCGTGCGCCAGGTAAGGCTACTCATATTAAAAAGCCGGTTTCGGCAAGAAACAAAGAAACGGCCTCTATCAACGAGATGACGTTTGGCGATGTCGAAGATCATTTTATCGTTCGGCAAATAACCGATCAAACCCATGGCGAGTACCGCGTCAAACGGACCTTCCTGAATATCAAAAGAATCGACGGGACCGTTGACGAAACGGACGCGAGCCTGCGTTTCCGGGGCGGTCCCTGCAAGATCGCGCGCAGCGATATCCAGCATTGTCTCTGACTGATCGACACCGACAACGTTATGTCCGAGCTCGGCAAGAAAGATCGATAGCCGTCCGCCACCGCAACCGAGGTCAAGAACTTTCAGTTTGCGGCCTTCCGCACTCAGGGCTTCGGAAATGATGCGTGCCCTGTGCCAGCCGACTGGGAATGTTTCGCCGTCGGTCCTGTACGAACTTTCGAGCCAAGCCGCGGCCTGCTGCTCGAAGTACCTTTTGATTTCGTTCGGTTCTAGCGATGTCACGGTTTTCAACCTACTGCTTCGGATAAAATGGATGCCATGCGCCAACGGCCTGTTGGTGAAAGAAAATCGATGGTCTCATCCGGATCAACGGGTGCGACGCCGTGCGGAATGTTCGGGCGGAACACGAAGATGTCTCCTGGATTTTGGTGCGGGTCCACCAGGACCTCATCGCCGTTTAATTCAACGAACAGGCCGCCGCTGTCGAAATCTTTCCCCATCAACAATGAGGCCACGCAACGTTGCGGCAGTATTGGATCGCTATGCTTGGATATCTTGCCGCCGCCGCGCGGGTAATGCTGGATGACTGGAAACACGTTCCACTCCTCACCTTTAGTAAACCCGTAATTGTCAGGCAGGCCGCCGATCCTGTTTCGCATGTTCGCTAGGGCACGTGCTATTCTGGTGACCTCTGGGTCGGAATTATTCCAAAGAAAATTAAAATACAGGCTCTGGATTTTCGGAATACTGGACGCTGGCGGATTGTCGTCGATCCGCCAGTAATCTGCCGAACCCCAGGTGTTGGCACGAAACGCCGGCGTGACATCGTGAAAGCGCGTCAGCGTCCGCATATAAAGTTCGCACAAAAGCGCAGGGTCAAAAGCCTCGCGAACGATCAGGCAGGTGCCGCTAGCAATAATCTCTGCGGTGGCTTCGTAGGAGATCGGCAGAGATATCTCGTCATCAATCACTGTGGCACCATCTAGGTACTTGATCTGCTCGATTGCCGTTGGCTTCAGCGGCACGTCGACGGTATTTGAATCGATCATCGGAATTTCCTTCTCGCCAGCTCTAGCATATCCGTAAAATTCAATCTCGTGGCCGCACGTCGTATGCGGTTGGCCAGTCGCGATCACTATCGCCTTTGGTAAAGTAAACCTTGTCCGCGGCGCGCCATGCCGTATCCGCCTTCGCCAGCTTCCCGCCCATGTGAAAAGTGTTCGTCCACTCACGGTGATCGACAGGCGACAAAAGATTCGGGATCGCGTTCAGCCCGGATTCCTTTTTTGCCTCGGAATAACCGGCTTGTCCAAGAGCCGCATCGTGGCGAGATCCGATGATATGAAAGTCCGAAAAAATGGCACCGGCCTCAGATGCTTCGGCGGCCAATGCCGACCAGCAAGCGGCTTCGTCGTGATCATCAGATATGAAATCTAGGATTCGGCCGGCATTTCCCATCGGTGTTTCCTGCAGACGAAGGACGGCCAGCGCGACGAGCCGGCGATCGCGGCGCATTTCGATAAACCGGTACTTGATGAAGGGGGCCGTTTGGTAACGCCAGCGCAGAAATGCGCGGTCCTTTTCGATGCAGCAATATACCGTTTCCCGAAAAGCCGACCATAGGGCGTCGTAATCTTCCGGGATCGTATCCACAAGTCCGGTCTGCAATCCGGTCCGGCTCCCCTTTTGTATCGGATGCAAGGTGACCGTGGCTCTTGTGTCCGGCCGACAAAGCCCGAACGCATCTTCGTTATGAATCGACATAAACCGCCGCATCGACGTATTTGGGATTTCATTACCCATAAAGGCATTGATGGGCACCGAATACTCATTGCCGGACATGGCGCCGACGAGGGGAAATCGACGATAGATATTAACATAGAATTTTGCGCCGGCACCGCTATCAATCAATGCGTCCTTGATGGCGGTGCTGGAAATCCATGCCAGTTCGGTTTGTTTATCACCGATTTTCGCAGATACGACGATCAGCATACAGGCGCCGACCAAATCACCATTCGCGTCTTCTAGGACAAGGGCATTCCATCCGCTTCCATCGATTTTTCGAAACCAGTGTTTATTAAAACCCTCGTCGGTCAGGTGCGAAGGGCCGAGGTAGGTTTCGGAGAACGGCACAAAAGCGGGAAAATCGGCATCAGTGAATTTGCGAATTCTCATCATCCGTTTCCGTCACATATTGCGTTTGATGAGGGCGACGATCCGCTCGACATTTTCGAGGTTCTCTTCCGTCAGGTCGTTTTCGTCTAGCGCCACATCAAATATGTCTTCGATGCTCATGACGAGATTAACGATGGCGAACGAATCCAGCCAGCCGTTATCGAACAGATTGGCGGTGTCATCAACATCGCCAGGAATAGCCGGATTGATGTCGCACAACATCTTACGGAAATTTTTTCGAAGGTCGCTTGTGTCGGCAGTCGTGGTCATGGGGCATTCTTCATTGTTTCATGAACTCGTGGTACCCGCGCGCCTGATCGAAACAAATTCATACATCTCGTGCGTATTATTGCGGACAAAAAAAATGTCGAGGTCGTGATTGAACGGCGCGAAGGCCAACATTTCAGAGACCTCGAAGCCGGC